>Ga0116119_1000481_pt1 | contig 25313 bp, 21 predicted proteins | sample June2015DPH_11_1_2_FD_89791 | JGI IMG/M metagenome (GOLD analysis project Ga0116119, IMG submission 89791) | Peatland microbial communities from SPRUCE experiment site at the Marcell Experimental Forest, Minnesota, USA - June2015DPH_11_100 | ecosystem: Environmental > Terrestrial > Soil >...
CCCATCTCGGTGGTCCACAGGCCGTCGAAGCCGAAATCGTCCAGCCTCTGCTTGAGCCGCATCATGGATATAACGGTCTGAGGCTTGAAAGTGGGCGAGCATTTCACCGCGCTCCCACCCCCGGCCATGAACATGGTGAGCAGCAGGACCTCGATGTGTGCGGAAAGCTCGTTTTTTCCGCCCTGGCGGGCTATTTCTACCGAGAAAGTAAGCCCGCGGGAGGTCTGTATGCTGTCCAGCACTGCACGGGCAATTTCGAGCTGATAGGGCCGTAAATGCATGATTTAATAGAAACCCTAAACTATAAACCCCAAATACTAAATACTAAACAAATACGAAACACAAAATCCAAAATATAAATGGTGCGTATCCCTTCTCGATATAAGGGGGTGCGCTAATGTCTAAGTCTATCAGGAAATTCAGAAGCAAAACCCTCGACAATTTCGGAAACGTGTTTAGTTATCAAATCCAACACAAATATGACTCCTCTTCCCGCGACCGCTTTGCACCCATGAGCGAACGCTATAAGAGGAATAATCTCAGAATCCACGTACACATGCGAGGCATATTCTTCGAATTTTGCGCCATCCTTCAATATACGGATTCTACCGAGGGAGATATCAGAGAGATCGATAATATCGGAAGTTCTCAATCGGCCTATAACGGGCCCAATAGCGGTCTTAGCGCCTACGACTTGAATAAGCCGATGCTTGTCCGCATTGTTGATCTCATTGAGCCAAAAGAGGGGGCTATTGCACCCTCTGTATTCGGCCCGATTAAGGGATACGAAGTCAACACTACCTCTGCGTTTGTATGGTTGCAACCGCTCAATAATTGCCTTATGTTTAGATCGGAGCAACTCAAGCATTTGTTTCCCTTTTCTATTTTTGAATTCCTTCCGACATCTTGCGATCGGCCATTGAAGATTCCTTGCGACTGTTTTCGGTATGTTCGGTCTTTCCAAGAGGGCAAGCTGATAGACAAGCTGATTAAGAGCAGAGCGCAAGTTATGGGCAATTTCTCCGATATAAATACCCCATTCAAGGGAGGGTGGCAATCCATCCACACTTACGCGCCAGACATACTTTCCAGACTTCGGATTGAACTCCGCCCTGACAATGTGATATCTAGTATTCTGTGTAAAAGCATCCTCCATCGTCCCGAGTCGATCAATTTCAGCTTTTGCACGAGCGACCTTGAGGCGTGGGCCATCGAGCGCATGCATATGTTATACTCTACTTATGGGAGAGAAGAAGATGGACACTCAAAAGACCCCACAGAACTTCGAAATCCCCATCCCGAAGCGCAAGGACGTGTTCGACGTACTCGAAAAAGCGACGAAACCGACCAAGCCTCTAGCTCCCCGCCGCCGCCCGAAGAAGTAAAGTCTCGAACTGCGCTTTACCATCATCACGGTGGTTATACCGCCAAGCATACTCATTCAGGTAGCCTTGAAGATGTTTAGCGGATACAGCGTGATAAACGCCGCCAATCCCTCTTTTAACGAGAGACCAAAAACCCTCAATCGTGTTCGTGTGGACTGTCCCGCTTACATAGACATGCTCGGCATGGTTACAAGCCTGATGTTCAAGACCGATGCGCTCCATTTTGTTGTAAGACTTCAATTCATCAGTGCAAACGACCGTAGCAGGGATAACATGCTTTTGCAGGTGCGGGAATATGGTCGCTCTCCTGACGTTAGGAACGGTCATTGCTCGAACCTGCCCTTGTCGTTGCACCATCCCAAAGACTGGCACTTTGTGAGAGCCAGGAGCAGGACGACCGCGCTTGTCGCCGCGTCTCCGTCCACCGATGTAAGTCTCATCGGCCTCAACAACGCCCGACAACGGCTCGTCTGTTTGCTCCATAAGGTTAGTCCTTATCAAATGAGCCATGCGCCAAGCCGTCTTGTAGGTAACTCCAAGCTCCCGTTCAAGCTGTTTGGCGGAAATCCCGCATTTAGTGCTTACCATCAGATACATGGCGTAGAACCACAGTTTCAGCGAAGTAGACGACTTCTCAAAGATAGTTCCGGCCAGTGGGTGAAGGTGATAGCCGCAAGCAACACAAGTGTAGGAGGGGGCAAGCTGTTTCGACTCGTAGTGCTTAAACGAGCGTACTTGGTTGCACTTCGGGCAATGGGCATGTTCGCCATCTTCCGAAAATCTCTTTTGCCAAAGAAACTCAAGACAAGCGGCATCAGTCGAAAACTTCTCTGTAAACTCCATAAGAGTATATTGAGAGTCAGACGACTTTGCGTTGATCGGGTTAGCTCTATTTACTGCTGTCATGGTCGTATCTCCTTACAATCTAATAGTATCATAAGGAGCTTATATTGTCAAGGGATAGTTACCATATAAATTAATGGTTTTGAGCTTTGAGATTTGAACTTGTTTAGAGTTTAGAGTTTAGTATTTAGTGTTTAAAAATTTGCTTGGAAGTTTTTGTTGTCGACTATTTTATAAACGCCTTCACACCCAGGGGGATGGCCAGGTCGGTCAGAACCCTGGCGATGGCTTCCTTGAGGCATTTTTTCTGCTCTTTGGAGATGCTATAGCGCACCTTGACCAGGTTGGCGATGGTATTGGCCGTCTTAAGGTGCAGCTCGCACTTCTCCGGCTCGTCCCTGATCAAGTCGCGAAGCTTAAGCCGCAACACGGCGATCTCCTGGTCGAGGCCGTCAACACCCCCCGCCTCCTCCAGCATCAGCCCGGCGGTCTCATCCAGCGCGGGGCCGTAGAACCCGCGCTTTACTTCCTTTCTTTCCCGCTTTCTTACCATGTTTTTTCACTTTGACCAGTCCATATACGATGGCATAGGCTGCAGCTTCATACATCTGACGTTCGAGCGCAAACTTCAACAGCTCCACCATGATAGGTCTATATTAGTACGAATGTTCTAGCTAAGACAATGGAAACCTGTCGTGTTCCTTATTTGAAACCGATCGTTTGCCTTATGTAAATAATTTGGGTAATATAAAAAATGACGTTAGATATAATGGTAAGCTTGTTCTACCTCTTTTAGCTCGAAGCTGGAGATAAGAAAATTAGAACAGGCATCTTCAAAATCAATCAACCATCGGCCGACGAAGCCAGCTCCGGCCGCACCGTAGCTCTGCTCAAATCCATCTCCGCCTATCTGGGACTGGCCGTGGCAGCCGCGGGCCTAATCGTCATAGTGGGCTGGGCCTATGATATAGCAGCCCTCAAAAGCATCTCGCCGGCCTTTGTGTCCATGAAAGCCAATGCGGCCATATGCTTCATTTTAATCGGCCTGGCCCTGTGGATGCGGCCCGACGGTTCCCGCCTTTTGGTCAGAACCAGAAAGTACTTTTCCGCAATATTAACGGCTATCGTTATTGCTGTAGGCCTGCTGGTTTTAAGCGAGTATATCTTTGGATGGGATGCCGGCATCGACCAGGCCATATTCCGGGAACCGGCAGGAACATTAGGAACAATTTATCCCGGACGCATAGTGCTGACCGCTGCTTTGAGTTTCGTCCTGGCGGGGCTTGCCATGCTGCCCCTTATTTTTAAAAAGGCCGATAAATATGCCGTGCCCCAGTATCTGGCCCTGGCGGGCCTGATAATCAGCCTGGTTGCCATCATCGGCTATGGCTACGGCCTGCGAGTATTCCTGGGACCCGTTAATTTGACTCCGCTGCCGCTGATAACAGCGCTGACTTCCCTGTTGCTCTTCACTGGCATTCTGCTGGCGGAACCTCACCGCGGCCCGGTGGCGGTTTTCCTGGGGAGGAGAGCCGGCAGCGTCATGCTCTGGATAACCCTGCCTATAATCCTGTTGCTCGCAATAATACTTGACTGGCTGCAATTATTGATTGTGCAAATGGGCACTTATTCAAACGAATTAAGCGCCGGCGCCTTCACAGTCGCTGACATAATCGTGACCACCTTTGTGCTTGTGATCATAGCAATGTTCCTTAACCGTCTCGACAGGAGGCGCTGGGAAGCGGAGGAGAGGCTGCGCCTTCTGAATATTCAACTGAAGGATAATTTAACCCAAACGCAGCTGTTTCTCAGCATGGTTTTTCAGCATGCCCCCTCCCCGATATCGATATTAACGCCGGACGGGCACTACCTGATAGTTAACAAGGCCTGGGAAGAATTCAACCACATAAGCGCTGAGCGGGCCACTGGCCACAGCTACGAAGAGCTGTTCCCGGCACAGGTAGCAGCAGAACGCAGGGCATCCGATGAGCAGATCCTGGACAACCTGGCCCCCCTCATATTGGAGCGCAAGCTTGATACTACCGAAGGCACGCGCTACTTCACCGTCGTAAAATTCCCTCTTCTGGATGCCCGGGGCGAGGTCGAAGCCATCGCCAACATTTCAACGGATTTCACCGAACGCAAGCTAGCCGAGGATGCGTTACGCGAGAGCGAGGAGCAGTTCAGGGTCTCCATGGAGAATGCCCCTGACGGTATCTTTATATTCGACCTCGAAGGCAATTTCCTCTACGGTAACCGCAGGTGCGAGGAGATAATAGGTTACAAACGTGAAGAGCTAATCGGTAAGAATTTCCTGGAGTTGAATATCCTCCATGAAAACAGCCTTGCCAGGGCTGCAGAGTTATTAAAGGTGAGTCGCGAGGGCAAGTCCAACAGCAACGACGATCTGTTTCTGATAAGGAAGGATGGCGGCCTTGTAGCTGTAGAAATCAACACCACTGTCTTGCAGCGTAGAGGCCAGGCAGTCGTGCTCGCCTTTGTCAGGGACATCACCCAGCGCAAGCAGGCCGTGGATTCGTTGCGGGAGAGCGAGCAGAAATATCGTTCTCTCGTTACTCAGAGCCCAGATGGCATATTTATGGTTAATCTGAAGGGCACTTTCCTGGCAGTCAACCGGATCATGTGTGAAAGTCTGAAATACAGCGAAGGGGAACTTCTTTCTATGAGTATCTGGGATATTGTCCCTGAACAATATAGAGACCTTCATAAAAAGAGAATGGCTGATATATTAATGGGAAAAGCTCCTAATGCAGCTGCAGAATACCTGGTGAAGGGGAAGGACGGAAATCTGTATTACGTTGAAATTCTCTCAGCCCCTTATTATGAAGGGAATGAACTAATCGGTTTTCAAGGAATTGCCCATGATATAACCCAGCGCAAGCAGGCCGAGGAAGACCTGAAGGAAAGCGAGATTTTATATCGAAGCCTTATTGAGACTTCACCGGATGCTATAGGACTAATGGATTTAAATGGAACTATTATTACGCATAACAAACAGGCCTTGGAGGTATTCGGCTTTGAGTTGACAGAGGATTTAAGGGGCAAGAACATCATGGACATGGTGGCCCCCGAAAACTACAAAGAAGTACTCGAGAACATGGAAAAACTTCAGAAGGCGGAAGTTATCAGAAATTGGGAACTCACCAGCTATAAAAAAGACGGACGGCCATTTTGGATGGAGCTTAGTTCTTCAATGCTATTTGATGAAGCGGGAAAACCGAAATCAATTATGGCAGTTTTTGAAGATATCAGCGAGCGCAAGCTATCCGAAGAAAAACTTTTAAAAAGCTACGAATCCCTGAAGAAAACCTTGAATGACGCTATCAATACCATGGTCAAAATTGTGGAAATGAGAGACCCTTATACTGCAGGCCATCAGCAGAGAGTGGCCGAACTGGCAACCGCCATAGCCAGAGAAATGAAGTTGGAAGAAACCCAAATTGATCAGCTCAGGATGGCGGCAACAATCCATGATATCGGGAAAATGAATGTTCCCTCTGATATCCTCAGCAAACCTGGAGAGCTGTCCAAAATGGAATTCGAGCTGGTAAAAACGCATCCCCAGCATGGCTATGATACTATAAAAGTGATGGATTTCCCTTGTTCCGTTGCACAGGCCGTCTTGCAGCACCATGAAAGGCTGGACGGTTCAGGTTATCCCAATCAGTTAAAGGGTGAGGATACGCTATTGGAAGCAAAAATACTGGCAGTTGCAGACGTGGTCGAAGCCATGGTGTCGCACCGTCCCTACCGCCCGGCGCTGGGACTGGATAAAGCTCTGGAGGAGATAACGGGCAACAAAGGTAAACTGTACGACGAGGACGTTGTAAATGCCTGCCTGCGAGTTTTCGACCGGGGCTATAATTTCCAGGAAAACTAAATACCCCATACAGGGAAACTCTAAACACTAAATCCTAAATTCCTATATATTTGACTTCGGGTTTTGAATTTTGAACTTGTTTAGAGCTTAGAGTTTAGTATTTAGAATTTGAATAATTGTTTGCATCTCACTCCCGTATGATTTATATTATGTCCCTATGTCCGTGAAGGTCTCCGTGGTAGTCGTAAACTACAACGGCCTCCAATACCTGGATGCCTGCCTGAATTCCATCCTGAAGCAGGACTTCCGCGACTACGAGGTCATCTTCGTCGATAACGCATCCACAGACAGCAGCCTCGAGTATGCCCGCCGGCATTTTCCCAGCCTGGTATTTGTGGCTAATAATCTCAATAGCGGCTATGCCGGAGGCATCAACAGCGGCCTGGCCGTGGCCAGAGGTGAGTATATTGCGCCCATCAATATGGATACAGAGGTGGCACCCGGCTGGCTGTCGGCCATGGTGGATTTCATGGACGCACGGCCGCAGGCCGGAGCGGTGTGTCCCAAGGTGCTGATAATCGACCGGCGCGATATAGTCAACTGCAACGGACTGAATATCCACGTGTCAGGGCTGGGCTTTTGCCGTATGCTGCACAGGCCTGACGTGCCGGACGCTGATCCCCACAGGGTCAGCGGCATCAGCGGGTGTTCCTACCTCATCAAAAAGAACCTTTTCAAGCGCATGGGCGGCGCCCCTGAATATTGCTTCATGTACAATGACGATGTGGTAATATCATGGCTGCTGACGATGATGGGCTATGAAATGTACTGTTTGCCTCGGTCCGTCATCTATCACCGCTACAGGCTGAGCATGACACCGGAAAAGTTCTTCCACCTCGAGAAAAACCGTATCTACCTGATATTTTCCACTCTGGAATGGTACACGCTGCTGCTGATCTCACCCCTCCTTCTGGCCATTGAAATAATGGTGCTGGCCTACTGCTTCATCAAGGGATGGCCCTACCCGCGCTCCAAGTTCGGGGCTTACCTGGCCGCTTTCAAGGAAAGAAAATACATAGGCCAATTGAGAAAGTCATATCGATCTCTGCGCAGGATTTCGGACTTCACCCTTCTGGGCAGGCTGACCTGGAACCTGGAATGGGGCCAGCTTTTCGGTATAGTTCGCTTCCGCCTGGGAGGCATGCGCCGTGACTGAACGGCCCGGCCCGGTAATTCCGGACACACAACTTCCCACCGTCACCATTATCATCGTCAATCATAACGGCAGAAAATTCCTGCCTGTGTGCCTGGGATCCCTCAAAGAACTCGATTATCCCGCTGAAAAGCTCGAAGTCATCATGGTCGACAATGCTTCTACTGACGATTCCACTCACTATATGCAAAAGGAATTCCCCTACGTTAAGGTGCTTACGCTGGATAAGAACTACGGCTTCTGCAGGCCAAACAACGAGGGCGCCAGGGCAGCTCAGGGACAATTCCTGGTATTTTTAAACAACGATAGCGAGGTCAGCCCGGACTGGCTCAGGGAGCTGGTCAGGCCGGCGCTGGCCGATAAAGATGTCGTATCCTGCGCCTGTAAAATGCTTTATTATGACAGGCGTGACACCATCAATACGGCAGGAGGAAAGATCACTATCGTGGGCGGAGGTTTTTACCGGGGCTACGGTGACAAGGATGGGACGCTTTACAGTGACCCGGGCTACACAGGCTTTGGCTCCGGAGCTGGTGTGCTGGTCAGCAAAGACTTTTTCCTGGAGGCAGGCGGATTCGATGAGGACTATTTCGCCGCCTGCGAAGAGCAAGACCTGGGCTGGCGGGCCTGGCTCTACGGCTATAAGGTGGCCTACGCGCCGGCGGCCGTCATGTACCACATGGAAAGCGGGACTTTCGGCAGCCGCAGCAACGCCGATCCCTTCAAGGTATACCTTAACACGCGTAACCGGCTGTACAATATGCTAAAAAATCTGGATGTCTGGAACCTTGTCCGCAGCAAATTGATCGGCGCCTGCTTCAATTTCTATCGCTTTTGCGCTTACCTGGTCAACGGCAACTTCCGCTCAGCCGGGGCGGTCTGCCGGGCCTATTTTGATTTTGCCCTGACCTTCAGCAAAATGCTTCCCAAACGGCGAGCCGTACAGAAAAAACGACGGCGCAGCGATGCGGAGCTTTATAAACTGGGCGTCATCGCCACCTTCAAAGAGAGCCTGGCCGAAGAGAGGCGGCTGAGCCGCCTGGCGGGCAAGCAGTTCTTTTCAACAGGAAAGCAGCCATGACACAGGTTGACGCCAGCATCAGCATCATCATCCTCACCAGGAACGGGGGCGATAATTTCCCCCGGCTGCTTGAGCGCATCTATTCACAGCAGTACAGCGGCAGCTACGAGGTCATAGTTATAGATTCCGGCTCGACTGACGGCACTTTGGAGGCGGCGCATAAATACCCGCTCAAACTATTGGAGATCAAGCCGGAGGAGTTCCACCACGGCAGGACGCGCAATTTGGGGGCGGATATGGCGCAGGGCCGCTACCTGGTCTATATAACGCAGGACGCCCTGCCCGTAAACAATGATTGGCTTCAGAAACTGACTGACAATTTCGCCGACCCGCAGGTGGCCATGGTGGTGGGCAGGCAAATACCCTGGGAGCATACAAAGCCGCCGGAGAAGTTTTTCTATCACTATAATTTCCCTGATTACAGGTTGGTGGTAAAATCTGATGCTGTGGATTATTACCACGACAACGTATTCATATCTGATGTAAATGCCGCCTACCGGAAGGATACCTGGGATAAATACAGATTTAAAGAAAATATAGTGATGGCGGAGGACAAGATGATAGCCGCTCAGATACTGGCTGACGGCAGGACAATAATATACGAGCCGCTGGCCGCGGTTTATCACTCGCATGATCATGGGATAAAGGATGTATTTAACAAGTGGCGGTATTTTGGCTTCGCCTTAAGACAGGGGGTATGCGCATTACCTGGATCCCCCGGATCAGCGTTACAAAAAGCTCTGGAATATTTTATTGCGGAAGTCCGTTATTTTAAGGCTAATAGCTGCTGCCGGTGGCTACCATATTCTGCTATTTACGAAATTGGCAAATACAGCGGGTTAATCATCGGCAAATATTGTCTGAGTAAAAGGAAATCAGCGCGGGCCGGGCTATTATATGACTGAGTTTTGGCATTACCGTGAGCGTATCGACAACCCTGCTGCGGCCAATCTCAAGAACCACTGCCAAAATACTGCGCCGGGCGCATATCATGAATAAGTACCAGGGAATTATTGAAAAAATATTCAGACCGGGAACCCGCAGGGGCCAGTACTACGAGCTCGTATTGAAGGCCATCTACGTCATATTCAATGAGGGCTGGGGCAGCTTCTGGTTTAGATTCAGGCAAAGGCTCGGACAACACCTGAAACCTTACATTGGATTTATGTGGCGATCTGATCCTTATCAGCTGTGGCTTGCCTGCAATGAGCCGAAACCGGAAGACCTCAAATTTTATCACCATGAATCTCAATCGTTTCCATACCGGCCGAAGATAAGCATCATAACACCTGTATGGAATACAGATAAAAGATGGCTGGAATTGGCTGTTAACTCGGTTATTAATCAAGCCTATGATAATTGGGAATTATGCCTGGTTGATGATGCTTCCAGCCAACCGCATGTCAAAAGAATTTTAACTGACTACGCCGCCAAAGATGACAGGATCAGGGTAAAATTTCTCACGGAGAACCTGGGGATCGCCGGCGCTTCCAATCAGGCAATAGCTTTAGCCGGTGGGGAGTTTGTTGGGTTTCTTGACCATGATGACGAGTTGAGGCCGGATGCCCTTTATGAGGTGGTAAAACTGCTTAACCAGGACCGCAGCCTGGATTTAATTTATACTGACGAGGATAGGATAGATGCCCATGGGAACAGGACGCAGGCCTTCTTCAAGCCTGATTGGTCACCCGACCTGCTGATGTCCATGAATTATATTGGTCACTTTACAGTTGTCAGCAAAGATATAATCGATAACCTGGGTGGATTTTGCAGCGGTCTTGATGGTTCCCAGGATTATGACCTGGTATTACGCGTCACCGAAAAAAGCCACAAAATCGCCCACATTTCAAGGCCGCTTTATAGTTGGCGGATTATTCCGAGTTCGGCGGCAGCTTCATTCGGTGCTAAGCCGTATGCCTGTGATGCGGCAATCAAAGCTTTGAGCGATTCATTGGAGCGCAGGGGCATATCAGGTCAAATTATTCAATTTACACCGGGCCGCTATCGGGTTAAATACGCAATAACAAATGAGCCGTTAGTGAGCATTATCATACCCACTAAGGATTCTTATAAAAAGCTTGCACGCTGTATCAACAGCATAGAACAAAAAACTACCTACAAGAATTATGAATTGATCATTATTGACCACGACAGCCAGGATCCCAGGACAATTTCCTATTTAAGTACGCTAAGGCACAAAGTAATCAAGTACACAGGTAAGTTTAATTTTTCCAGGATGAACAACCTTGGGGCCGGCGCAGCCGGAGGGGAGCATATTGTTTTTCTCAATGATGATACCGAAGTTATTGAACCTGGCTGGCTGGCAGCCATGCTTGAGCATTCGCAGCGCCGGGAGATAGGTATGGTTGGGGCCCTGCTTTTGTATCCGCGGGGTTCACAGTTTTCCGGCAAAATTCAACACGCCGGCGCAATACTTGGCATGGGCGTGGCAGGCCATGCCTTCAAGCATACAGCCGCAAGTGATTTTGATTACCTTTCGCTGCATAGGGTTATCAGGAACTGCAGTGCCGTGACAGCGGCCTGCGCCATGCTGCGCAAAGACCTTTTCCGGGAAATGGGCGGTTTCTCTGAAAGCTTGCCCGTAGCTTTTAATGATGTAGATCTGTGCCTGCGGCTGCGTGCTAAAGGTTATTTGATCACCTATACCCCCTTCAGTGTTCTCTATCACGACGAAGGGGGGACCAGGGGTTTTAGCCATCCTGCGGAGGATGAGACAAACATGCTATCCCGTTGGGCTGATGTTATTTCTAAAGGTGATCCCTACTATAATCGCAACCTTACTTTAATGCGGGAGGATTTCTCCCTGCCACCACGCCCCTCGGCCGGTATTCCGCTGCCGCTGGCCGTATTACTTGAAGCATATTATGTGAGGGTAGATCTTCATCTCAGGTTCCCTGAGGTTGCCAATGGTAAATATGAAAATTTAATAGACTGGGCCATGGAATATGGGTTGACTGTCGATACTTATAGGCACATATACCGGCCTTACTGCAAATGGTATGTAAACAATGCCTCTTCGGCATTAAAACCCCTGGCTGTTCTTCTGGAACTGTATAACTTCAGCAGCAGGCTGCAGGAGCAGTTCCCGGAAGCACTGAAACACGATTTCACGAGATTACTTTTCTGGGCATATATGATTACTGCTGACGGCAGCAAAAATATTGATGTGGATAAAGAGCGATTGTTGCCTTATAGAAATTATTACAAGCTTGGCCTGAACCCCTAAAACCGGTTTTATCCCTGTAAGATGCTCGCCATAAATAGAAGCATGGTAATTATACTATAATGTGTACCGGGTGTACCTGAGAAAAGCATGCATGATAAAAGGGCCTATGGCAAGGGGAATTAATCCGATTCATGAATGAGCTCTGGAAATACAGGGAGCTGATCTGGAACTTAACCCAGGTCAACCTTAAGGTCCGCTACCAGAATACTTCTCTTGGATTCCTCTGGTCGATCCTCAGCCCCCTGTTGCTGGCGCTGGTGCTGTTTTTTGTCTTCCGGTATATGTATCACCAGGAGGTTAATTTTGCCGCTTACCTTCTGGTAGGGCTCATGTCCTGGCGTTTTTTTTCGGTCTCCACTACGTCTGCTGTTTATTCTGTGGTGGGCAAGGCCAGCCTGGTCACCAAGGTCTATATACCGCGAGAGATACTGGTGCTGAGCAATTCTCTGGCCAATCTGATCAGCTCTCTGCTTGAATTCATCATCATCATACCCCTCTTATTTATTGTAACCGGCCACCTGCCGCTCACCATCTTTCTCTTCCCCGTGGTTTTCCTGGTATATTTTTGGTTCGCTTACGGGGTAAGCCTGTGTTTGGGGGCCTTTTTTGTTTACTACCGGGATGTCAATCAGATATGGGAAGTGCTGGTCAATATGCTTTTTTTCCTTTCACCCGTCGTCTATCCCATGGTTTCCATCAGCGACAAAGTCATGCCCTTCTACCTGCTTAACCCTCTCACTGCATTTATCGTCATATTCCGCGACCTGATGATATACGGCGCCATGCCTTCAGCCTACAATATCATCGTGGCGGTCTTCTTTACCGTGGCAGCCTTCTTTTTTGGCCGCTTCATATTTCAGCGGCTGCAGCGCCGGTTTGCCGAGGAAATATAATGAATTCCATAGTAGTTACCGATCTTTCCAAGAGGTTCAGGATCCCCCACCAGAAAAAAAGCACCGTTTTCCAGAATGTCATCGGCCTCATCAGCCGCCAGATGGACTACGAGGAATTCTGGGTGCTCAAGGATATAAATTTCGAGATTAAATCGGGAGAGACCCTGGGCCTCATCGGCCGTAACGGTTCCGGCAAGTCCACTCTTCTCAAGGTGCTGGCCAGGGTAATGTATCCCGACAGCGGCGCCATAGATATAAAAGGCAAGGTTGCTTCATTCCTGGAGCTTGGCGTGGGTTTCCAACCGGAGCTTTCCGCTGCAGAAAATGTATATATATACGCCTCGATAATGGGCATGAGCAGAAAGCAAACCGCCAAAATATACGACAGTATATTTGACTTCGCCGATTTGAAAAGGTTCGAAAATATGAAGCTGAAAAATTTCTCTTCCGGGATGTACCTGAGGCTGGCTTTTTCTACAGCCATCCAGGCTGAAGCCGACGTACTGTTGATCGATGAGGTGCTGGCCGTCGCAGATGAGGCTTTTCAGGCAAAATGTATTGCCAAGATAAACGATTATAAAAAGCTGGGCAAAACCGTTATCTTCGTTTCGCACACCCTGGACTGGGTCAAGGCCCTTTGTACGCGCACCATGCTGCTGGAAGCCAGCAGGATTATTTCTATCGGCGAAAGCGAAAAGGTGATTAAGCAATACCTCGATTTACTGGCCTGACCTATGGATAGAAATAGCCCGTAGCTACTTTAATACCTGTATTGCTTGCAGCATTTGCCCCTTTGTTTATCTGATGTTGTATATACTTAATCCTATTATCTTTGAAGCTATTAATCACTGAAGTAGTATCATCTGTGGATCCATCAGGTAGCACTGCTCATCGAATCTGCCAGTAGCATAAGAGATAAGGATATTATTGCCTTACTGGTTGAAAGCGGCCTCAGATTGACCGAATTAGCCAATATAAAGTGTGATGATATCAAACTGGGAAGGTCGGTGGCATTTGCTCATTTTGGTAACGTTACTATATATTATTATTTGCTATAGGTCAATCGTTTTAAAGTGTCATAAATACTTTTCAACAACACCCTGATAACAGACGGCAACTTTAATTTTATTATCAAAACAGCTATATGCTCTAAAAATGAAGTATAGATGAAATCACATCTATTCTGTATAAGATGTAATAAGAAATTGGTCTCTACTTTTTGGGCAAATGTTATTGAGTCAATTCTTGATATATTTTTAAAATGCCCCGATTTAAGGATAAATTCTTCGATGACTTTTTTCGGACCTGGCCAACCAACACTATCGTGAAATGCTATAATACCGCCTTCAATTACCTTGGGGAACCATAATTGATAATCCAATTTAACAAGGTCATATTCATGTGCACCGTCAATGAAAATCAATTCAACAGGTTCATTGAAAGCTGTAGCCGCTTTCTCTGAAGTTTTTATTATTGGATTTACAATGTCATTAAGACCAGCATTTTTTATATTATCCTGAAATTCTTGAAAAGTCCAAACAATTCCAAACATTTCCTTGTGCTCCGATGAGCCGCTATGGGGGTCAATTGCATATAGTACTACTTGTTTTCCTGCCTTTGAACCTAATCCCAGATAAATAGTTGATTTACCTTTCCAAGAGCCAATCTCAACAATGACACCTTTCCCTGTGCAATTCTTTGCTAAATTAAAAAGTAATTCGCCTTCTCGACCAGTTAACCAGCCATCTATCTTACTAGCAATACTCTCTATGTTTTTCAATTCCATTTCATTGCCCAGGCTAGTTGCGTATGCGCTTAGAAAGCTAGCGTCATTTTGTATGTGGAGGGAAAATAGTGTCTATAATACGATGAAGTATTCTGGCTACAAGTGGCTGATTTTCGCGATCTTTGATCTGGTTTCTTAAGTCAACTATAACTTCTTCCTGGATGAATAACTTGCTGAGTGCCGTTATTTCTGCGGGAATTTTGTCATTAACCGGGCACAGCGCCTCAATGATTGGGTCGTCCAGATGGCAGTTACATTCAGCCCTAATCCATTCCTCTGTTATGTTCCAATGCTGCACGCCCATCTTAAGCACCTTGTTCCTCTCACTCATTCTCGCCTTGTTTTTCATTCTTCTATCAATGGCAATTGAAGGGTCAGCCATCTGCCAATGCACTCCTATATAGAACTCAGGAGATATTTTTACATTCCCCTCAACAACATGATTCCCTGATAGAAACCGGACCCCGCTTGACGGCCTGACCACAATTGGCTTGATATATAAGTCATTCGCACAACTATTCGGTTTTTCAACATTAGAGAATACATTCGAATCGCCATGAATTCGCTGAGGGACGGGAGGTAAAGATGTATCTAAATCCTTATCAGTTCTGTGTCTATAGGCCTGAAACATAGCAGCCCGGACGACGTCATAATTCTGGCGGCTCAGGAAATCATGAGCTGATTCATTGAACGGAAAGATAAACTCGTCAGAGTCCAGAACGTACACCCAATCAGCTTTAATGCCCTGAAGTAAATTGTTTAATAAGTTCACCTTGTCGATGTCGTCAAATCCACCTTCGATATGGCAGTCTTTAATAACTACGTTTGGGGCCTGGTTCAGAATTTTTAACGTATCATCTGTGGTATCAGTCTCATAAAGGACATGGATTTCATCGAGATATTCGTAATGTCGAAGAAAGTAGGGTAGGATCAACGCCTCGTTGCAAACTATTGTTACAGCAACTATTTTCATTACTACAAAGTCAACAAGTAATATATTTATTTATTTATTAACAAACCTGCCTCAACAATATTTTCACAAATATGTATTTCTGTCAATAACCTGTGAGCGTCCATCACATATTGTCCGTGAGACTGAATAAGACCGGTGACCTAGCAAATTGCCATCAGCAAACAGGCATCTGGCAGTGATCTGCTCTCATCGAAGATCGATTATGCTTGCAAAACTAACTTAAATAATGGTACAACTATTGGGAACAGGGTTAGGAAGAAGGCTAGGCTCGCTTAATTAAATACCCATCTTAATGGGTAGCAACATAACTTGAGGCATATTATATGAAATTACACGAATATTTTGATAAAACATACTTAATTAATCTCGATTCAAGACCAGATAGGTTGGAAGAATCTAAGGCAGAATGCACAAAATATGGTATTACGTTTGAAAGGTTCAGGGCCTGTAATGGTCAAGAGGAAATTTCAATTTTGAAACCATCGGCGACTGGAAATATTGATTGGGGTTGGGGTTGGAATAGAGGTGCAGCTGGAATGTGTCTATCATTAATCAAATTGTTAGAAAAATGCCAGCGAGATAGAGTTGATAGTGTTCTCATTATGGAAGATGATGTTCAATTTAATCCGCGATTAAACAATATTCTCGATGAAACAATGAAGCAGATACCGAAGTCATGGGAATCAATTTTTTTTGGCTTGTGGGAGTTTAAATCAGATCAAGTATCAAAAAATGTTTTTTTAATAAAAGAAGGACTTTGTTTACATTGTCATGCTTTAAAAAAAAATGTATTTCAATTTATCATCGACATATTATCTACTCTAGATGATCCTGCAGACCATAAATACAATAAATATTTATTCCCCAGAGCAAAATCATTTGTCATCAAACCCTTTCTGGCATGGCAAAGGCCATCGTTATCAACCATCCGTGGTCAATACCTTGATTCTAAATTTTCAAAAGCTCCGGAATTATTGACTATAGAAGAAATAAAAGAGTTATGTACTAAATATTATATCTTAGATGATCTTCTTTCTAAATATAAGGCTAGAATAGATTCACCTTTCTCTGTAAAGCTACGTCCTAAAAAAATAAGAGAATTATGTGTACTAATCCTTGAAATGGAATTGCAATTAGGAAGATATGAAGATTATAACGGACCCACTCTAGATTCCTTGAGTTCGTCAAAAATACAAGAAATATGTACCAGATTATTTTTACTTGAAGGCCGATTAGATGGGTTGCCGATGCGATTGGCAAGAAATCCTCAAAATTTTATTGATTATGTGCATGCCGTAAGATCAAAAAGATATAATTTCGCTAAGACCGTCTATTTACGCTTAATTAAGTACTTTGGGCTTTAAATGTCAACAAGCCACATTGCAAATGGAATGTTTTCCTGCCAACTAGAATATGGTGTTAAACGACGCTGTAATTACACACAAATAGGATGTTCACAAGAGGATCAAACTCATGTATATCGGATATATTTTATATATTAGGTATAATTGGATTTCATCTTTCTGATGACAGCCAGTATTTTTTTATTTTTAAACGGTAGCGGGAAGGAATTCAATAGCGGCAATAAATCTCTTATTTTGGCTTTTGACCCGACATCATCCCACCATTTTAAACCTTCTGAATAATTTTTTACTGAATTTCCTGTGCTATCTAGACCTAAAAACTCAAAGAAATCATTCCACTTATCTGGAAAGTTTAATTCATCCCCATCAGCCAAACATAATGCCCAGGGTACTTTGTAGGCATGACAGATAATTGCGGCATGAAGGCTATTGGTAAGTACAAACTTTGATGATACTATCTCTTTGAGTTTTGAAAAGAACCTTCTTTTGTTACATTTGATATCAACGGACCTTTCGGCACCAACTTTGTCTTTCTTAACATTCCGATTCGCTCTATTTGACCAATGCGGTATATAGGTTATCTTGTATTGAGAAGGATCCCTTCTAATTCTATAAAATAAAGGCATTAAGAAACCAGGATCTCCTAGAGGTGTATCCACATTTAATTTTAATTGTCTGATTGTATGCGGTCCTCTGACGGCAAAAATCTTGACTTTTTTAATATATGGTTCTGCGTTAATATCAAAATATTCACCAAAACCCTTTCCCTGGCCCCATATATATAATTCACGAATATTCAACCTGTCTACCATGTTCTTATTTAGATTGGACCCAACACCGAGCAGGCAAAAATCATACTCATCCAAGATGTTTAATGAACCTGCATTGCAATATTCAACACTCTTATATCCAAACTCATTTAAAAGCACTTTGGTAATATAATCCCCAAAATTTACATAGCTTCTCTCTTCATTCCAATATGATATTAAAATCCTGTTACGAAATACTTTTCTTAGTAACCAGCTTGTTACCGGCAAATGAGATGCTAAGTAGGCAAGAGAATAATCGGCAGCAATTATGGATTTCACCCTCTGTAACCAACTGTAAATTGAGCGTAAAGGCTTAGTAATTCGCCACGATTTAGAATTTAGTATATTCTGTATGTTTTGCTTATCCAGTCGTTCAATATTCTCCTGTAACTGAGTAGTAACACCTTTCAATGCTGCCTTTATAGACAAATCCTCTTCTGTTGTTCCGAGAGCTTCAATCAACTCATTGATAAAATGCGCTTGATAGGGATCAATTGCCAGGGAGGAAATTTGTTCAGCATCAATTTTGTGTGGAAATGTACTGCATTTATCCAGTGCTCCTGCAATATGGAGACCTATCATGGTACGCAGGCATTTTTCACAGCTCCCGCAATTGTACCGATTATTTGTGTTTATGCAGCAAACACGCAGTATTTCCATAGCTAATGGAAACTTCGCGATAAAGCGGATTTTATCTAATCGTTTTGCTTCATTCCCATCATGAATTATCCCGCAGCCTTCAGTTTGATAAAGCGGATCCAACATAGGATGTGAGCCCCATAAAAATAGTTCCTCATATGCATACGAAGATGCGATATATACGCATTCAAGGACTGACTCTAGAGCCAATATAATACTGGCCATGGCTGCGCTATGATAAAGAGTCTCCCATTGGGCGAATTTTTCCGATAATTCACGCAGATTTGTAGTCACCGGCAGTATCTGCCTTCCATATTTGCGGGATATGCTTTCGCAGTTTTTGAGTAGTTCATGGAAAAGCACTGTGCCATCATTTGTGAGCGGTATATCGAAACCATGTACTGCAATTAGATGCGTTTGGCTATATAGATCGCTGGGATGTTGTGTTATATTCTTTAACAGGCTATAAAAAGAATCCACCCCACCTGAAAAAAACAGACCGACTCCTCTGCGCTCTTTATTTGAATCATAATCCAATGGTAATTTTTCTAATGATTTTATGTGGACCCTTTTAAGAGTATTATCGGAATATTTATAGAAATCCTGGATGGGTCCATCTGCACTGCGTAACAGTCGATATGAAACTGGCTTGGATATTTGCAATTCTTCACCTGTTCGCATAGCCAGTAATAGTGCCGCAGCCAAAAAAGGATTGCCATTATTGGGATTGATGTATTCTTTATATTCCCCTGGAAACCTATACCATAAGGTAAATGGCTTTGGAAGAGCTTTGCCTGAGATATCTGCACTGAGTTCACAGATATTCCCTAGCGAGTTGACCTTAATATTTGTTACTAACATAAACCCCACTGTATATTTAATTTATAGTTCGACTGCCACCGATACCAATCGAGGATTAAAAATATCAGACATATTTACTCAATTTTAATTTAACTCTATCCGACCTTCGAGACCTAGAGCTTTTGCGCAATAACAATATCCTGGTATGAGAGATATTCGCCTCTGCCACACCATGATCCATAATGGACGGCCTGAATATTCAGGCCGTTTTTCTTGTGGCAGTCGTGGATATAGCCCTCTTCATAAGCTATAGCAGCTTCAGGATTATTCTTTTGTACGGCCTTATATAAACCGAAACCATACGTGAAAGCCTGTGTGCTCTTGCCGGATTCAATTAACTTCAGGGATTCAGGATTGAGAAGGAAAAAGGTAATCAAACATCTTCCGCCTTTTTTTAAGACACGTGCAATCTCCCTAAAATAATGCTCCATATCCACCGGAAGCATATGCGTGAAAACAGAGGTCAGAAAGACGAAATCAAAGGATCCGTCTTCAAAAGGGAACCGGTATTGGGCGGCCGGTAGCCGTCCGCCGGGATTATAGGCTTTATTCAGTATATTGGAGTGGTGAAATTGGAAATTGGGATGCTCGGGTGTGATATTTTCTGTGCACCAGTCTATGCCGCTCTTCACGATGTCAAAACCTTCATACCGGGCCGTGCCACCCATATAGGTAGTGAGCGGAATGGCCATTCTGCCAATGCCGCAGCCGACGTCCAGCAGGCTTTCATCCGGCTTCAGATTGCATATCGATTTGAAATAGCCTAAAAACTCGTTGCCTACTTCTAAAAAATCATCCGCCCCACCCACATAGGCCCTTGATTCAGGAGCTGGAAGCACCAGCCCCGTGGGGTCAACGATGTTCGGACGGCAGGATTTAAATACAGCAGGTAATTTTTCAAGCATCCGCTGTTTTAATCCATATAATGAATTCATCAATAATTTATTCCTTCCATACAGCACAATTAAATAAGAATAGGCCTCGGGGAACCATTTACCTATCTATACTAGAATATCTTCGCTCATTTTATCCCATCCGGGCAAATACACACTAATATATAGAGTTATACCGTGTCAAGGGATGGAATCGCTAAAAATGCGAGCCACAATAATCGCTGCCACTTTCAGATATGGAATTTGTGGCACCGTATATACAAAATTACGGCGACGACGACTTTTTGCCAGATGCCGTCAGTTTAAGAATATAGAGCTTCCCGGCTAAGCCCGACGCGGAAATTAATATCGTCTAGCTGGAGCCCTTCCTTACGACCGTCACGACCACAAATACTACAACCAGCAGCCCGCATACGGCGATGACGCCCAGAACCGGCCAGGAAGACCCGTTATCCGGTTGAGAGCCGGCAGCAGCGCTCCCCTGCACCTGGAAGCTGGAGGTCAAGCCTTCCACGCCTACGTTATATGTGCCGGGCGTTGCCTTAGCTACTATAAAATCCACGACCTGGGACTTGCCGGGCGAAAGGGTAACCACCTGCTGCGCCTCATTGACATCATTGACCTTCAGCACCACCGCTTCGCTGTTCTCCGCCGTGCCCCCGTTGGCCAGGCGCAATGAGACGGTCACATTCTCTCCGGCTTTGACCGTCTGGGGAGATACCGCCAGGTCCGTGGCCATAAAGGCGTAAGCCGGCGTCGGCGCCGGGGCCGGGGTGCCGGTGGAAGTGGTTGTTGCCGGGGTGGTTGTTGTCGTCGAGGTTGGTGTCGTGGTAGAAGGAGTGGTGGTAGCAGGCGTGGTGGTCGTTGTCGTTGTTGTCGTGGTAGAAGTAGTTGCGGGCGCTGCGGGCGCCCTCAAGGCGAATATGGTGAAATGGGAGACCGAAGCCGAGACCAGCTTGTTGGTGGTGTCGACAGTAGACACCAGGGTCTGCCATGTCGAGCCGGTCCAGTAGGCGATATACAGGCTGGACTCGTTGACGCCGGCCGGCACGGAGCTTACATCATATTTCAATATCATGGTGGCCGCGGGGGCGAATACAGAGCCGCTGGGGCTGAAGCTGTAGGCGCTTAGCAAGGTTGAGTTATCTGCGGCGGCGGGCGGGTTGGTCTCCTCGGCCGCCCCGATCGCTGTTTGCCCTTGCAAGTTCAAACTGGTATTGGCTGCAAAGCTGAGCTGCACCCTGTTGTCCAAGCTGGCAATGGTTGCGGCAGTCGTTACGACGCCGCTGGTTACCGCCAGGCTGCCGGTATTGTTCAGGATGTTGGTAGTAATGCTGGTGGCCGAAGAAGTCGTTGCTGCGGAGGCAATGGTTAAGGAGAATGCTTTACTGTACGTGGTCGGCGCGCTGTCGGTTACCTGCACCGAAAAGGTGAAGGTCCCCGTGGCGGTGGGCGTGCCCGTGATAGTCCCGCTGGAGCCCAGAGTCAGTCCATCCGGCAAAGCTCCCGATCCTGAAAGGATGGCAAAGGTATAAGTGCCCGTGCCGCCGGAGGCAGCCAGCGTCTGCGTATAGCCGGTCCCGACCGTGCCGTTGGACAATGAAGATGTGACTATGGTCAGGGTGCCCGATGAGGTCGTCGTGCTGCCCGGTCCCACGGTAAGAGGCAGATTGATGATGCCGCCTGCCTGGAAGCTGACGGACTGGCCGGCCTGCGTTCCGTTGACCAGGAAAGTTATCTGGTTGCCGGTTGATCCGTTCACCATGAAAGCAGCGCTATATCCGTACCTGCCGGAGGAATCGGTGGTCGTCGTGGCGCCGTTGACGCCGTTTACCACGGCAGTTATAGTCACCCCGGAACCGGCCGTGGACCCGTTGATGGTGACGGTGCCGTAGAACTGGTTGGGGACGCCGGGTGAATCGGCCGATACGGCATAGGCGCTTCCCAGCAGCAAAGACAAAATCGTCAATAGGGAGGCCAGCGTGACTGCAACGTATTTGATCTGCCAATCAATAGATCGCTTCATGCGTCAACTCCTGTTGCCCCTGGGGCCGTATATTCATTTTCGCTCACGCGCATTATAACACTTTGAATCTAGAGTTTGAAGACCCAAAAACCGGACGGGCTTTTGCCCGCCCGGTTGAGGTCTGCAATCAAAAGCCAACCTGATGGCTATTATTGCATCGCGGCGTTTACAGTCCCAGCCGTGTTGTAGAACACCCAGTAGCCAAAGCCGGGGATCATATTTGGAGTAGTACCAGACAGAGTTGTAAATCCTACGGTATAAGCAGGATTAGCATTGTAACCAATGACAGGCAAATTGTAATTGGCGCTGGTTGTATTCTGTTGTCCTAGATATGATGTCACTGATTCTCCAGTGGACGGATTAGAAAAGGTAAAGCCTACCATGTTCCAGCCCGCAGGATAAGAGTATGAGGGTGGTGCACTCGGTGGAGGATTCCCGACCCTGCCCTGGAAAGTAAAAGTCGCGGTCTGCCCCGTGGTCAGGTTGGTATTGATCCAATAGGCTTTGCCATCCACTATGGTAGTAAGGCCATATGAAAGGCCCGGTGCCCATGAAGACCAGGTGCCACCGGTTGTGCCGCCGCCGCTGCATGTCCAAATTGCAGTTATGCTGGGCAAGGCGTTACCCAGCACGTTTTGGAGGCTGGAATTGGTGGGAACCAGCGGCAGGGATACCAGGTTCCAGCCGGGGTATAAGGTAATGAGCTGGGATGTCTGAACAGGGAAAACGCCGGTATTGGTGATTGTAAATGAGCAGGGCATCGTATATGATCCAGACTGCCCGCTTGACGTATTAGTGGCCGTGATTTGCAGAATGACGGAATAATTGCCATTGCTAGTGGTCCAGCTACCATATAACGCATGCGGGTCAGGCACCGAAATTGACTGGCTGTTCTGGTTCAGCGGCATATTAGGAAGAACGGCGATGCTGAACCAGTTCGTGCCCCCGTCAGCCGATATGGTGATATTATCTGTTAACCTGGCGCTGGAACTGGAAGTATCATTCTGTGTCCAGGTAAGAGTCTGGGTGCTGCCTATGGCCCAGGTTACTCCGCAGGCCGGTGATGTGATACTGGAGACGGTCGGAACCTGGGGCGCCACGATGCTGAATGTGCCGCTACGCACTGTCGTTATATTGGCAGGATTTTCAGTGTCCGAGATATTCTCGGTTATCACACAGTTGGTGCTGGATGAAGTCAGGACTGGAACCGACCATGTAGTGTAGGCTGTCCCCTGGGGCTGGGGGATTGCGGCAATGTAGGTGTAAATGGTATTGCCGCCATCAAGGCTCAGCCAGATGGTAGCATTTAGATTTTTATTCGGGATGTTATCGGTTTGCGTCCAGGTCACATTATCTGAGGCAAACCCGGCGTAATGTACGCTGCCGGAAGTCGGCCAGAGGATGGTCACCGTGGGCTTGATGTTATCGAAAATACGGAAAGCATTGGCACTGAATGCCCAGTTGCCGACATTCCCCATACTGTCCTTACCCTGGATTCCGATATAGCAGTTGGAACTCATTATAGTGCTCGGCACCGTCCACGGGTAGTTGATTGCGAAAGTGTTGCCGCTCCAGGTGCCGTAGGTACCATTGACCGCAGTCTGCCATCCGCCGGTCAGCAGGACGGCAGGATTTGAGCTGCTGACATTGAAGTCAAAAAGGCCTATCTCGTATTGCCCGGCACCCGTAGGAGTTGAAATCGATCCGGAAATCGGGGGGCCGGCTGCTGCGGTATTGAAAATCTGCCCTGAGGTATAGCCGGGGCCCATAGCCGGATTAACGTAGCTTTGTGGCCCTGCAGTAACCAACGTGTATGGCCCATAGGTTATCTGAGTCGTATTTAGGTAAGAATCCGTAGCTGTTATTTGCAGCCAGAATTGGCCCACCGTGCCAACCACCAGCGGCCCACTCCCGGAGGGAGCAAGATAGCCACTGTAGTACGTTATGGGACCGGTTATGGGGTTAACCAAAGAGGAATTGATCGTAACAAAGCTCGTGCTGCTGTTAACGCCCAGTCCCACGGTAACTGTAGCTGTCGTGCTTACCGAGCTGATCGCAAACGCCAGAGGATTATGGACACTTGTCGAATTGGATGACCAACCGCCAGTAGAAGGCGGCGAAGTTGGAGCAGGAATGATGGGCGCCGTATTGTTTATGATAATGCAATTGGTAGATGTGGCTTGATGGCCATTTCCATCGGCGACTATTAGGTTGTAAGTGCCCGCGGGCGCCGGATTGTTAATCGATATGTACGGGGTGTATGTAGCGCCGGACGCCTGCCCTATTGAGACGGTAGCGATCGTCGTTACACCGTTGGTAACCGATATTTGTACGGCATTGCTATCACCTCCGGACCCTGCAAGGTTATAGCTTATCTGGACCTGACCACCCTGGTGATTATACGCCGGAGTGCCGGATGTCGGGCTATTGATAGTTACTCCCGTTGCGGCCGCCTGTACAGGCGCCGCCGGTATTACGAATGAGAATGACGAAATCAGTAATGCGAGTATAAGAAGTATACTTAAGCCTGAGAAATTTTTAGGAATCATTTTTCTAAATTTCACCTCCGTTTAATTTGAAAAGACCCAAAAAACGCTTGCACGGTTCTTGAAATCATACATGGCGTTTGTTAAGCAACTATTAAGAATATGTACCTCCCTGTTCAATGGATTATTAAGATTATAATTCGACATTACAGTAAAACGAAATTTCATGGCGAAAAGTTTAGCCGTATTTTCTGGCGGCCTTGCCTTTTACACCTCCTGCACCGTCCTTGATATGTGCCAGCAGCACTTCGGCGACCAGCTCTTTCAGGTGCTTACCTTTGCGCGCCGCCTCTTCCTTGAGTTTACGGTGCACCTCCACCGTAACCGCGGCCCTGATTTCAGGCATGTTTTTCACCTCCGTTTTCTCGCAGATATCTGCGTATTGTAGTACCTTCCATCACTTCCACTATATCCAGTGTATCCAGTGTTTCCAGTGTTTCCAGTGTTTCCATCCTTTCTATTCCATCCGGCACAGCCTGCACATCCAGCATGTGCGTACTGTGCTTTATGTGCATATTATATCATTTATGTCAAGAGGGGCAACTTATAAAATTCTAAATACTAAACTCTAAGCACTAAACAAATTCAAAACCCAAAACCTCTTATTTATATTTGTATTTGGGGTTTGTTTAGGATTTAGTATTTTGAGTTTAGAGTTTCCCAGTAGGAGTTGTTCCCTCTTCAACGCCTTTTCACCTTTATATTTATCCCTCACCCCTGGCCCCTCTCCACCGGAGAGGGGGATCTTTTTAAAAAGAGGGGCTAAAGCCCCTCTTCAACGCCCCTTGCCCTCTATTAACACCGTCATTGCGAGGAACAAAGTGACGAAGCAATCTCACGTCATTAAGGCCGGCCTCACGCATTCAATCAAAGGATTGCTTCGCTTCGCTCGCAATGACTGTTTATTTTTTCC
>Ga0116119_1000489_pt1 | contig 24978 bp, 26 predicted proteins | sample June2015DPH_11_1_2_FD_89791 | JGI IMG/M metagenome (GOLD analysis project Ga0116119, IMG submission 89791) | Peatland microbial communities from SPRUCE experiment site at the Marcell Experimental Forest, Minnesota, USA - June2015DPH_11_100 | ecosystem: Environmental > Terrestrial > Soil >...
AGAGGATGGCCCCGGCGGCCAAGCCCAGCACCGTGGACAAGCGATGTCGCCGTCCTTGGGCGCGGCGGGGATCGGGAATCTCGGAAAAGAAGGAGGGGAGGGATTGCATCTGAGCGGCGTTGAGCATCAGCTTGGACTCTCCTAGACGATAAGGTGGACTGAGCCGGGCCTGGCACAACAACCGCCGGGCATCGGCCCGTAAGGGTTGGACGAAGACCATCTTGGGGGATTGCGGTGTCGCGGTATACCCCCGGCGCGTCCGGCGAAACCCTCGGGTGTTCCCCACATACACCCAGTTGGCTGCCCGGTAAACGATCCCCCGAAAGTGCTGGGGGTCGACAAAGGTTTCCAGCAGCACCACGCGATGACCGAACGTTTCTTCCCAATCGCTCGCCAGACGCCTTTGGCAGAGCGACAGAACACGCGACCCCAGGTTGGGAACATGCCGGTCCGGCATGATGAGAAAGCGGCTGTTGTTGACGACCAGCTTCAAGCGGCTACAGCGCTGGCGAAAGTCCCAACCGATCCAGCCATCGCGCGCGGCGCACTTGAGGGCGGAGGCAGAAAAGCTCAGCAGGGCTACCCATTCCTCATGCCAACTCGCGACATACCACAGGGTTTCGCCGATCTTCGACAAAGAACCCAGGTAGTGATGCTGTTGCATCAGATCCTGGTAACGAGGCTCTTCAAAGGAATGAACCGGTCGGACAACGACCTCGCATAGGTCCAACGGGGTACCCCCCTGCAAAGTACAGCTCAGGCTTTCCACATACTCCATCCGGGAGGATACAGCATCAGGACAGAGTTGTCCAGAACAAGTTATAACTGTTTAAGGCTTATGCCATTTGAAGGCCGGAACAAATTCACCCTGCTTGGGGCCCTGGCACCCGTTCACAGATAGGTGTAAAATCGCTTGCTGGTATGCCAGCGGAAAGGATGACACATTGAGACAGAAGCGAAGATATCTGGACTATCAAGGAAGCCTCGGCGGGCACGCGCACTCGATGATTCGAGATAGAATTCTGCGCGGCGACTACCCATTCGGGACCGTTCTCTCCCGTCGCCGGCTCGCCGCTGAGTTTCACATGAGCTTCCTACCAATCACCGAAGCACTGCAACGCCTTGAACATGAAGGTCTAGTGGAAAGACGCCCGCGAGCAGGGACGAGGGTGCGGACTCCTACTCCTGACGAGATTGCCGGGTTTTATGTACTTCGCGAGGCCTTGGAGAGCCAAGCTGCGAGGCTTTGTGCGGTAGAAGCGACCGCCGCTGAGCGGGTTGAACTCCGTGAAATGGCAGCAGATTTAGATCGCGCCTTTTCCCCGAGCAGTAAAGACCGGCAGACTCCGGCCCGTCTGTTCAGAGTGTTTAGATCTCATGCGCAGCTGCACACTCGGATCGCTGAGTGCGCGCGCTGTCCTGTCCTGTTCGAAGCCATTGAGAAGAATCGTGTGCTGGTCTTCAATTTCCTTCTTAACATGGCGGCACACGTCACGACCTTGCCTGGGAATTTTCACCATGACATCATCGAGGCGATCGCAAGTGGGGATCCGGAGCGAGCAGAGGCAGCAATGCGTTACCACATACGCTTCGGTTTGGAACGCAATTTACATCAATTAGCACCGCTGATCGGAAAAAATGTATGGCGTCATGCACGAAACGAGCGAAACCACCCGGCACGGCAAGGTGCGAGCAACAATAAGAAGATCAGTCAGAAAAGCGTCGCTTAAGCTTGGAACTCCCCACTAAAACGTTCAACCGCACGGCGGTCATAACAGAAAGCCGTGCCTGGCAAGTTTGCCACTCGTTCACGCAGTAGATCCTAGGGTCGGCTTCCTTGGCCAGGACCCGCACTAGTGCACGTTTGGGCCGAGGTGAACAGGTCGTCTTTGACTATGACCACTCCGTGCCTTGGAATCCCGGCGGTAATGCCCTGACCAAGGGTTCCCAGGTGCTTCCTTCCTTGCGCTAAGATCGCGAGCCGGAACAACATCGTGAATACCCAAATCACTGAACGTGGCGACGACCGGCGGGGCCGATTCGCTCCGGTTAAACAGCACCAGTGCCGGGCTGGCATCGGCAACCAGCTTCATCCAAATCTCCGAAGGGATGTCTCGCCTCACCAAGGGTACCTGGACTTCATCGAGTCTTGGACGACTAGAACCGCTCGCAGGCTGATCACAATGGCCCGGCCCCGCTCAGGTATGTTGATCAACTATCTCCTGCCAGCCGTGGCGCGGCAAGAATGCACCACAGGGTGATCACGCATTCTTTTGTAAGCAGCCCTCAACTCGCTCGCTGCGCAAATGTGTCCTGTGCTGCGTTGACCGTATTTCAAAAAGTCCACCCACCACTGATTGCAGTTCTGTGCGACCGGCGCCTCGCGTTCATGGCTCTGACCTACCCGCTACTGGTCAAGGCTGAACACCTCGAATTTTTTTCGAATTTTTTGCTTGACAAGCCCATGCGTTATTGATATATCAGTGGGCCGTGAGAAGAGCGCACACTCTCGCAAAGCTGAAGATGGGCAATTTAAGCTGGCAACACTAGCGTCGGGTCTTGTGTCACCAAATTAGATTGAAAAAGGAGAACTAGAATGTGGTCAGAGAATTTTTACCATCCACGCAGTCGTGAGCGAAGACTGCAATCTCTTCGGGCTGGCCTTGTGGCTAGCTCGCTGTTGTTTCTGGTGTCTGGTTTTCTCTGGGGCCAAACCACCACCGGCATCATAGTTGGGTTGGTGACGGATTCCAGCGGGGCTGTTGTGCCCAACGCACAGGTAACTATCACCAACATAGAGACCCACGTGTCCCAACCAGCGTTGACAGGTTCTGGGGGGTTCTATCAATCTCCCAACCTCCCCCCAGGAACCTACGATATCAGCGTCGAGGCAAAGGGCTTCAAAAGGACGACAGCTACAGCAGTCCCTTTGCAGATCAATCAGACGGCGCGAGTGGATGTTACCATGGAGTTGGGGAAGGTCACGGAGCAAGTTCAGGTTACAGCCGCTGCTCCCTTGTTACAAACTCAGACGTCGTCAACCGGTGAGGTTATCGGTCACCATTCCATCGTTGACCTTCCCTTGAACGGGCGAAATTACCTAGACCTGTCGAAGCTCACTCCCGGGGTAAGCGATGTCAACGGTCCCCCCGGCGGCAGCGAGATCCCAGCGAAAGTCGGAGCGGCATGGGCCTTGACCATTAATGGTGGAAGACCCGAGAACTCGGATTACCTCCTAGACGGGACGTCGGCTCGAAATCACTTTGTTGGTACTGGCAATATGCTTCCTTCCCTTGACGCCATTGAGGAATTCAAAATCAAGACAAACTCCTCTTCTGCAGAATTTGGTTTTAGCGTCGCAACCGTCGACGTTGGACTCAAGTCTGGGACAAATGGCTTCCACGGATCGGTCTTTGAGTTCTTACGTAATAACGATCTCGATTCCGCGGACTTCTTTACTAACAGAGCTGGTGCCGAAAAGACGCCTCTGCATCGGAATCAGTTTGGCTCTAGCTTCGGCGGTCCTATCAAGAAGAATAAGGTATTCTTCTTTGGTCATTATGAAGGAGAACGCCAAACCAGTGGCCGTACGGCGTTGGCACAAGTCTTCTCGCTGAATGACCGGGCCGGCGACTTCAGCGCTCCCGGCAATCCGACCATTATCGATTGGCAGACCCAGCAGCCGTTTCCAGGAAACAAAATTCCGCAAGCCGACTTTTCACAATTCGCGAAAGGCACGTTCCAGTCCTTGCCGTTGCCAAACACCAGCTTGCCCGGCGGAATAAACTATGCGGCTCAGGTCGTGGACTTCCAGAACGCTGACGAGGGTGGACTGAAGATGGATATCGTTGGAGGGGAGCGCGACACAATCATGGGGCATTTCCTGTATGCCAATTCAATCTTCAGCCAACATGATATTGTGCCGCTTGACGGTGAGCTCAAGCCGGCGAGGACCCGAAGTGCCGGCCTAACCGAAATTCACACCTTTGGCACAAATTTGGTTAACGAATTTCGGCTTGGCTACAACTATGGCTTTGTCGAGCACGCGCAGGAAACGACCCCCGACCCTATAGCGCAGACGCTGTTTGGATTGATAAACACCGACACACGACCCGAAGACAGGGGTTACCCGGTCGTTCTGGTCTCAGGAGGTTTTGCGGGGCTAGGCGATGGATTCGGATTTGTACCCGAAGGGGGTAAGAACCACATATTTCAGTTCGTAGATAATATCACTTGGGTCCGCGGCCGCCACGCCATGAAGGGTGGATTCGACATCAGAAAAATGAGGTATAGGGGCATCAATGCAGCCTTGCCACGGGGAGCAGCCATCATCAACGGGCAATATAGTGGACTCCCTCAATCCGACCTTATCCAGGGTCTTGTGGAAGAGGGGGGAGGTGGATCCGGCGACCCCGTTTTTTACGACCTGACGACTAGCTTCGGCGCGTTCCTCGCGGATGATATTCGCGTCTTTCCGAATCTCACCCTTAATGTCGGAGTACGTTGGGAATACTACCAACCTCCTGTGGACGTAAATAACGAAGGGCGACAGGTCTTCTTGGACCTGTTCAACACAGGCGATTTCTTGCTTGTAAACAAGGGACAGTGGCGTCCAGGGATCTGGGCGCCGGATAAAGATAATTTTGCTCCCCGACTCGGACTTGCCTGGAGGGTGCAGCCAAGGATGAGCGTGCGCGCAGCATACGGCATGTTCTACAACGGGATGTTGCCGCAGGGGAACGAGCTCTCCAGTCTACACAATAATATCCCGTTTCGTCCAGTGAATCTTGCGGTTGGGGGCGCGAACACTCCGATTTTCGCGTCGGACATCATTCAGCCCCCGGTCCCCAACGATATTGCCTTATTTCCGAAGGAATACCCTAACCCGAGTTTGAGCCCCTTCGTCATTGACCCCAGCGGGGTCACGCCTTATGTACAGCAGTGGAATATCGGTGTTGAAAGAGAATTCGGCCCCAATCTATTGATCGACTTAGGTTATGTGGGTTCTCACGGGATAAGGCTCTGGGGGAGAGGGGACCCTAACCAGGCGACGCAGGACGTTGATCTTAGCAACCCGACGCCAATCCAAAGTCGGCGGCCCTTCCCTTGGATAGGAGGCACTACTTACGTGCGCCCTGGCTATCAGTCGTGGTATAATGCGTTTCAGGCCAAGGTGGAGAAGCGTTACTCCAAGGGCTTCACATTCCTCGGGTCCTTCACTTGGGGCATGAACCTTGACGAGCAGTCGGCCACCAATTCAATTCAGACCACTGAATACAACCAACGGTTGGACAAGGGGCCTTCCCCTAATGACTCCAGATTGCGCCTTGTTATGAGCGGGATTTACGAGATCCCCGTCGGTAAGGGCATGCAGTTCGGGTCGAACTTCGGACCCATCCCAAACGCCCTCCTGGGTCATTGGCAACTGAACATGATTACAAAATTTCAATCGGGCTTTGCCATGGATATACAGTCGAGTATATCCAGCAACCAAGGCGAAGCTTGGAATCGCCCGAACCGCGTCTGTGATGGAAATCTGCCCAAGAGTAAACGAACCATTGATAGATTTATTGACACCTCTTGTTTTGTCGCGCAGCCCTTTGGAGCCATCGGAGATGCGGGTCGGGATCCCGTGACGGGGCCTGGCATCAACAACTGGGACCTTTCAATCTTCAAGGCCTTCGCAGCTTTGCCCAACGAACGCCTGAGGGTTGAGATTCGAGGCGAGTTCTTCAACGCTTGGAACCACACCCAATTTGTGGGGGGGACCATGACCCTCCCGTCGCCCTCGTTCGGTTTTATTACTTCGGACATGCCTGGGCGTGAGATACAGGTTGGGGCAAGATTGGTATTCTAGAAAGGCGGTGGTGAAAGCCGCGCACGAGTGGTAGTCTGAGACGTCCCCAGGGTTTGGAAAGGAGGACTGTGTCCAGCATGTCGGCAGGCGTACGGTCGGCAAAGCGAAATGCAGACTGAAGGCCGAAGCCCCGGGATAAATGGCTCGAAGCGGAACCTCTACCCACAATCGCGAAGTCTGACTTCCAGAAAAGGAATGGGGCTGAGGCGCATGCAGGTTGCCGCAGCTGGACTGCGCATGTGTGTCGCTTACCGGACTGGTTCAAGAGCGGGCGCAGTCTTTGTCATTCGGCGCATATGACAAGACTGTGCCCCACCCTAAATAGAGTGGCATTAGCTTTTGTATTGGGCGCCGCGCTCGGCCCGCGTGCGCTCGCCCAAGTCGTCAATAACCCCGAAATTTTGTATCAAGAAGCCGAGGCGCATATACGCCAGGGTCACCTCGACCTTGCCCAACGCAAGCTTGATGACCTAGTCAACTTGTCGGGCGGCGATCCCCAGGTACAGCTACAAGCGGGGATCTTGTTATCGAACTATGGGTACTACAAGAAAGCCCTTATACGATTCGAATACGTCCGTCAGCGGCAGCCGACCTCCGTTGACGTAAACTACGACATTGCTGTTGCCACATATTATCTAAAGCAATTTCGAGAATCTGCCGAAGCCCTGGAAAGAATTCCCCGTGAAAAGCGCAGCGACCCTGATTGGTATAACCTCAGGGGGAAGGTTTCGATCGAGCTGGGAAATGTGCCAGAGGGTTTCGACAATCTGCAACAAGCTATCCGCCTAGACCCCAAGAACCAGGATTACTATCTGGATCTCTCTCTCGCCTTTGTGGAATTTAACACGTTTGAACCGCCGATTCTTATCTTGCAGCACGCAGACGCCGCCGGATTGCTTCTCCCGAAAACCAGGCTTGCGCTGGCGAGTTTGTACCTTTTCAATGCTCAGTTGCCAGACGCCCAGAGAATTTTCCGCGACGTGATTCACGCAGATCCCACTAATGAACTGGCGCATCTGTTTCTGGGCTATTCTTACTACTACAATCTTCAACACTCTGAGGCGAGAAACGCCTTTTCGGAGTTGATAGCCAAATTTCCCCGCAACGCGTGGGGGTATCTTTTTCTTGCGCGGGTCGAACTGGACGAACAGAACCCGGACATTGAACGGGTACACGCTTTACTTAGAAGGGCGATCGAACTGAATCCCAAACTTGCCGAGGCATACCATCAGGAGGGGAGAGCGTATTTCCGGCAGCAGCAATTTGATCTTGCAATAAGGAGCTTATCGAAGGCGTTATCGTTGGACAGCAAGGTCGAGGAAGCTCATCAGTTGCTTGCGCAGGCCTATACGAAAACTGGCAACCGCCAGGCGGCACTAAAAGAGTCGCAGTTGGCGTTGGAGATTACAGAGAGGAAACACATTTTGCACCCCGACACGAAGTTGATCTTTCAGGTGCTCGCGCCAAAATGAATCGCCGTCCCTTTTTCTTATACGCGAGGTTACCTGCCCCCGGAAAACCGTACCAGTGAAAATGAGAGTCGGTATAAACCCAAGGAGAGGACAGATGATGAGGCAGAGTCGATTCACAGAAGAGCAGATCATTGGGGTGTTGAAGGAGACTGAGGTCGAGGGGATGAGACGGAGAACATTTCTGCAGAGAGCAGCAGCGGGGATGGGCGTGCTGGCCGGCTTACCAAACGCCAGGAAAGGGATGGGGAGTGGATGGGCAGCGGCTTTGGAACAGGGCCTTGATCTCCCTAAGGATGATTATCAGGCGCCGAGCTGGTTACGCTACGCACGCACTGTCTGTTTTGACGGCTACTCTCCTCCGGTCTACCCGCACCCGAAGGACTTTGACGGCAGGCGTCTGGTCAAAATCGTTGTCGAGCTCGGTGGGGATACCCTGAGGTTTCAACCGATCGGCTACTGGGCCTACTATCCGAGCAAAGTTTTCCGCGTCCACCCTGAGCTGGGGAACAGAGACTTGATTGATGAAGTTGCGCGAGAGTGCCGACGGCTCGGCGTTCACCTTTACTGTTACACCGGCTATGGCCACCCCCACATGGAAATTGGCTGGGTAGAGCAGCATCCCCAGTACGCAGACTGGGTATTGCGCGACGCTGACGGTAAGCCTTACGGGACGATCGAACATATAGGCTGGATGAAACTACAGCCACTATGCACAACCGGCGAGGCGTATCGGCAAGCGATTCGCCAGGTAGTTAGAGAACTCTGTGAACATGACATCGACGGCGTCTACTTCGATGGACCCAGCGGCTTCCAGCATGTCTGCTTCTGCGACTCGACCCGAAGGAATTTCAAGAAATTCAGCGGAATGGATCTGGAACGTCTCAGCGAGTTTGCCAAGTCGCCTCCTTACACGGGGGGGCGGGTGCCGAACATCGCGGATATGGATGCGCTGACCGCCTGGTACCAATGGGTCAACCAGTTGACCAAGGAGGACCTGCTCGACTTTCGCAAGATCCTTCATGGCAGCGGCAAGTTTATGCTTTGTCACAATGGAGCCTCCTGGTGGGGTAGCGCGCTAGCCCTGCAATACCGCGTCCCGGAAGGTTTCATGGTCGAGGATATCGAGCAGACTTACCAGCGCCTGATTACTGGGCTGATGGGCGCGTCAATGGCCCGACCCTACCAGAAGCTAGCACAGATGTATCTGGGCGGTTACGCTCTTGGCCAGCCACCCCACACTCCTAGCCGGGTGGTACACGATACTGACCTGGAGGATGGCGACGAGGTTCGCATGGAAGGCTTCACGGATCTGGCTTGCGGCAATGCTCCGATCTACCTCTCGGCCAACCGGCTGTATTTTCGTATTGGCAGTGGGAGCGACCAGCCGGCTCGAGAAGTCTTCGAACTGATGCGCCGCGGGGAGGGGATCCTGAAGGACAGCGTTCCGGTGCCTTATGTCACGATTGTGCAAACCTGGGAGTCACAACAGTTGTGGCGCAGCAAGCGGACGAGTTGGAACGTGATGATGAGTGAAGGTTTCGGGCTAACGATGCTGGACGAGCGGATTAGTTTTGATGTCAACCCCAGCACGGAGATGAGCGAGGAGTGGCTACGGGGGCAAAGGGTGATTGCGCTGTGCGGTGCATCAGGAATCTCGGGGGAAAACGCCAAGAAGCTGACGTGCTGGGTGGAGCGGGGCGGCGCGCTCCTGGCGACCTACGATACAGGCCTTTATGACGAGGAGGGGCAACTGCGCCATGACGGAGGCGCTTTCAAGGAAGTGCTGGGGATAGAGATTAAGGGCGAGCCGCTCGATGGCCAGCCGGAGTGTTACTACCGGGTCCAGAGGGCCCATCCAGCGCTAGGAGAGTACGGCGAAGGGACGCTGGTGCTGGGGGATGAGCGGCTGGTGCCGGTGGAGGCGAGGGAGGGAGCGATGGTCCTGGCCGATTGCTGGAATTTGGGCACGCAGCAATCCCGCGGCCCGGCGATCATCGTGAATACCTATGGCAAGGGACGAACTATTTACATCAGCGGCAGCCTGGAAGCCCATTACGCCCCCAGCCGGGTCGCTTCGATTCGCCGGCTGTTCGGATCAATGGTGAGGTACCTAGCAGGAGGAGCACCGGTGCCGTTCAAGCTATCGGGGCCCAGGGGTGTCTACGGCGTACTGCGGCGGGCGGCGAATGGGGATCAGGTACTTTGGGTGCTCGCGAATGTAGGATTTAAGGATGCCGACATCGGTCGCATGCGGCAGGAATTTGTGCCTGTCTCGAATGTTGAGGTGGGGATTCGGGTGCCGGAAGGGCAACAAGTCAAGTCGGTCGAACTGCTACGGGCGGGTCGTAGCGTGCCGTTCAAGCAGGCGAATGGATATGCGATCGCAACGCTCCCCTCACTCCACATCGCCGAGCTGATGCATTTCAAGCTTGGCTAACCTTATGCATGGGTGCAGAAGGCACGGTTGCGTCTCCGTTATGAGTCTCACCACGTAAGCCAACGTCGGTGAGTTCTTCTGTTAAATGGTCAGGTCGGCGTTCGCAGGGGCTTTCGGGTGAAGATCACGAGTCGAGGGGGTTAATCATGAGAAGGCGGGCTTGGGTTTTATTCTTGGTTAGCGTGACAGTGACGTGCACAGCTTTGACGCTGTACAAGCTTCGCGTGTTGGCGAATGCCAAGCAGGATTCCGAGCAGCGTCTCAGAAGCAACGCAACGGAAGAAGCGAATACGCGCACGCCCCCCATGATTTCGTTGCAAGGGACTGTGCCGCTAAAGCTCCCGGAAGACATTCTGGAGAGGCAACGACAGCAGATTAGCGAGTACTTTTTGAAACAGATTGCTGCCACCCCTAACAAACGCGATAAGCTCTGGCAGCCTGACTTTTCTTCAGCGCAGGCTTTCCAGTCTTCTGTGCAGGTACATCGCAGCAGCCTTCGAAAGATCTTAGGGCTGATTGAGCCACGCACGGGAAAACCCGAGATCCGGGTGCTGCAAGAGGACGAGAGTGTGCGAGTGGAAGACGTGGCGATTCCGCTCGACACGGATTTCCGGCTGCAGGCGCTGCTGTTTGTTCCCCGGGCCCCGGGCCAGAAGGCCGTCGCGATTGCCATCCCACCCGCGAACCAAAGCCGGGAAGAGTTCGCCGGAATAGCCCGAGATATGACGCCTGCCAAGTGGCTGACCACGTTGCTCGAACATCGGGTCGCGGTGGCCATTCCAACCATAGTCGAACGTCGCGCCGACCATCCCTTGTGCAAGAAAACAGGTGGCCAGGACCGAAGGCGAATCCTATGGCGCTTGGGCTTCATTGTCGGGCGGACGCTGGTAGGACTTGACGTTCAACAAGTACTCGCGCTCGGTGACTTCCTCGCCTCGCAGCCCGAAATTGATTCTCGTCGAATCGCGGTCTTCGGGAAAGACCAGGGGGGGATGACGGCTCTATACGCGGCCGCCGTAGACGAACGGCTCGCGGGGGCGACCGTGATCGATTATTTTCAGGAGCGCGAGGAATGCTGGAAGGAGCCCATAGATCAAACGCTTTGTGGGCAACTCAACGAGTTTGGCGATGCCGAAGTGGCCGCGCTCGTCGCTCCGCGGCCACTGGCCATCGTCTCCGGGCCCGGTGAGTTTCCTAGCGTGGAAGCGGAAGCAGCTCGGGCACGGCGTTTCTACCAGGGCTTGCGGCTTGACAAGAGATTGACTGCTGTACAGAGCCCGGATGACTCGCTCGAAGCTGGCGCGTCAACAATCGTCGAGATGCTCGGCGCGACCCAGACAGGAAACCGACCGGTCCTGACTGTTCGCATTCCAGAGGACCGCATCGAGCAATCACGAGATGGCTACTTTGAGTCGCTCTACCGATATCTTCGCCGCTTATGCGAAGAAAGCGACGGAGTCAGATCCACTTATTGGAACTTAGACTCAACCTCTCCATCGGACCGACGCCAAAAAGCTGCAAAGCTCCGTGCAGAGTTAGCGCACCTTGTGGGAGCCATCCCGGATGAAGGAAGTCCGCTGCATCCGCGCACGGCACTTATTGGGGAAACCGATAAATTCCTCGCCTATGAGGTGCTCCTCGACGTGGTGCCAGGTGTGGAGGCATACGGTCATCTCTTGGTTCCACGCATGGTAGCAGGAAACTTGGTGCGACGCCTCCCTGCTGTGATTTGCCAGCACGGATATGGAGGAGCACCTAAGTACGTCTCGGGAGTAGGAAAGGACCTGGAGTCCGACTGGGGCCCGATTTATCACAGGTTTGGGGAGCGTTTAGCGGAGCGGGGATACGTTGTTTTCGTGCCCTACCTGTCCGTCCCAATAAGCCCCGAGCTTCCAAGTACCCACTCCGCAGACCTTGTTAACCCCTTGGTCCGTCAGGCAGTCTGCCTCGGCCTAATGCGCTCCAGCATCGAGTTGGCAAAACTTCACCGGGTCGTCGATTTCCTCCAATCGCTACCTTTTGTGGATGCCCAGAAAATTGGTTATTACGGTCTCTCTTACGGTGGATACTCGGCCATGTGGATGGGGCCACTTGAACCGCGTTTGAAGATCACGATCATCTCTGCCTATTTCAACGATTGGCGCTTGGACCTGACTTATGACAAGGGGTATTTTGGCAAGGTCCATTGGAGTCTTCCACAGGAAGACTTTTTTAACTGGAACGTGCTTAATCGCTTCACACACACAGAATTAATCGCTGCCATGTGGCCACATCCCGTATGCATCGAATATGGACTAGATGATAATTCGACGAACCCCGAATGGCACCGCCTGGCGTGGCAGGATCTCAGGACAAAGTATGTTGTCCCGTGGACCATGGCCGATAAGATCATAGACGATGTCTTTGTGGGCCCGCATGAGATTCATGGCATTGGAACCTTCTTCTCTCTGGATCGCTGGCTTCGGCCCGAGCGTGCCGCGGGCCGCGATTATGGTTGCCGCGATTATGATTATTGCCTCGAGACCGTAGCTCCTGGTTTTCATGGGTACGCACCAATTTCCGAGAGTGTCCCGCCCTACATCACGCAGCTCTTAAACTCTGACAAGAACTCGGTAGTGCGCGGAAACTTTTACGTCTCCAAAGGCTCACCAGTTTTTGCGAGCATGGCCGTGAAGGTTGCTCGCGTCGGGCTTCCGGGCGACCTTCTAATACGATTCGGATCAGCGGAGGGGGCAGCTGACGTCGGAGAAGCCCGGATTCTCGCGAGAGATGTCTACCCCGGCTACGATTTGTGGTATGAGGCAAAGCTTAAGAAGCCCAAGCGCTTGGACCCTGGAAAGCTATACTTTTTCGAGGTTACGGCGGAATCTGCTCGCAGTCCCGAGAATTGCTACACTTTGTACGGAGTAAGGCCTTTGGGGAGCAGAGACTTTCCTTCGAAATTCAGCTTGGCCTTTCAAGTATTGCCAGAAGGTACAGGCCGAGTCGACCCCTTTTAGCGAATTAGCGAAATCGGACCGGCAGCTCAGCAAGGAGGCCAAGTAACGCGACTCCGGACAACCAGAAGGGAACCCCCCCGAGTTGTTAAAATCTCGAGCCCTTTGCGATTGGTTCTTGTAGGGGAGGACATGATCGCTAGATGCCCACCTTTTCAAGGCGACGGGCCGCGGGGGTGCCGGAGAGATCCCAAGAAACCTGGAATTTCCAAGGGCTCATGCCATCACACGCATGTTCGTCAGTTTTGTGGGGTCGTCGAGAATGCCCGAAAGGAGTGAAGTCTCAATGATACTACAAAACCGAAGTGCGATTGTTACTGGGGCCGGACGCGGAATCGGAAGGGGGATCGCCATGGGTTTGGCGCGCGAAGGGGCCAAGGTGATGGTCGTTGACATCGACCGAGAAGGGCTGAGGAGAACGGTGCAAGACATCCAGGGAGCTGGGCTCCAAGCTGAGGGCATGACGGTTGACCTTGCCGACCACGCACAGATCATCCAGATGGTCGAACGCAGCGTCAACCAGTTTGGAAGGCTGGACATTCTGGTGAACAACGCCGGAGTGCTCAAGACGATTCCACTCTTGGAACTGGAAGTGGAGGAGTGGGATCGGGAGTTGGCTGTGAATCTGAGAGCGGTTTTCCTCACTTCCAAGTATGCAGGCCGCGTGATGGTCAAACAGAAGTCGGGGAGGATCATCAACATCTCCTCCACGGCGGGCAAAATTGGGGCTCCGGGTCAGGGGGCCTACTGTGCCGCGAAGAGCGGTGTCATCGGACTTACCCAGGTGTTGGCAATCGAACTTGGGCCACACGGCGTCACGGTCAATGCCCTATGCCCGGGAAACACGGATACCGAGATGATGAGGACGGTACTTACGTTCAGAGCAAAAAGCCGGGGTCAGACTTTCGACGAGCTGGCAGAGGGGATTCTTGCCAAGACTCCTTTGGGCAGGTTCGGGCGTCCCGAGGACATCGCCCAGACGGTGGTCTTCCTGGCTTCACCGGCGTCGTCCTATATCACCGGGCAGGCCATTAATGTTTGTGGTGGACGCACCGCGAACATGTCGTGAGCGGGGGCAATTCCTGAAAGGGGGCAACGATGAACCTGTTTGATCTGAGTGGCAAACGAGCACTGGTGACTGGGGCAGGTAGCCCCCATTTGGGCTGGGGCGAGCGATGGCCCAAGGGCTGAAAGAACATGGGGCGGAGGTGGCAATCCTCTCCCGTTCCAGGAGGGTCTTTGAGGTGGCCCCGAACGAGGGTTTCGTCATCGTTCAGGCCGATCTTTCGGATCGAGATAAACTGAAGCTGGGATTCCAAGAGGCTGTGGAGAAGCTGGGAACGCTCGACATCCTTATCAACAATCACGGAATTACACGTGTGCAGGAAGCCCTGACGTTCCCCATCGATGCTTGGGACAAGATGCTTGAAACCAATCTGACTTCGGTGTTCCTATTGTGCCAATTGGCTGCACGCATCATGATGGAGAAGGGCTACGGGAAGATCATAAACATGGCGTCGATGGCAACCTTCTTCGAGATTACCCAGATTCCCTCCTATGTGGCCAGCAAGGGAGGGATCGGACAACTCACCAAAGCGCTCGCGGTTGAGTGGGCAAGCCGCGGCATCAACGTCAATGCGATCGCTCCCGGACTCATAGAAACGGAAATGACTTCCGGCCTGAAGACGAACCCCGCGCGCAAAGAGTATTTTTTCGCGCGGATTCCTGCCGGGCGCTTTGGCAAGGCGGAGGAGCTGAAAGGGACATGGGTCTTTCTGGCTTCGCACGCTTCGGATTACATACACGGGGCTATCATCCCTGTGGACGGTGGGTTTCTCGCGCGCTGATCCGCGCGGCCGACGAGCGGGCACTGCAAACGCCTAAAGCAATGCCCGCACGAAAGGATCCGAGATATCTCTCGCAATAGGAGCAGGACCATGAAACTGGAGGGTAAAGTTTGTTTGATTACCGGCGGAACTAAAGGGATTGGTGGTGCCACCGCTGTCGAGCTGGCCCGCCTCGGCGCAGACATTGCCTTGATTGGGCGGGTGTCCGACGCAGAGGCGGCGACTGTGAAAGACGAGGTGGATGCCATGGGACGGCGATGTCTCTTAGTGATTGCAGACTTGGCGAAACCGGAGGAGGCCGCGCATTGTGTGCTCACAACGGCGTCGACCTTGGGCGGGGTTGATGTTCTAATTCACAGCGCCGGCGGGTTCGCTCCCGGCAGCCTACTTGAAATCTCGCCCGAGGTTTGGTATCAGGCTTTCGACATACACGTTCACGCGGTGTTTCATCTCTGCCGAGCTGCCGCACCCCTGATGAAAAGGAAGGGCGAAGGAGCGATTGTCTTAATTTCATCCGCCGCGGGCTTACGGGGCTGTCAGGGGGCGATTGCCTATGGTGTTGCAAAAGGCACGCTCCCGCAGTTCGCACGTTCCCTAGCTCGTGAACTTGCAGGCGATAATATCCGCGTGAATTGTGTATCACCAGGCATCATTCGGACTCGTTTGCAGGATCCCCTCACCCCCTCACAGGTCAAACACAACATTGAAAACCGCATTCCTCTCCATCGCGAGGGCAAGCCGGAGGACGTTGCAGAGGTCATCGCTATGTTGGTCTCCAATGACTATATCACCGGCGAGAATATTGTTGTCGATGGGGGGATAACGATGCGCATCGTATAGAGTCCGGGAGACCAAAACTTGCTTCCCTCGTGTTGGCTCTCTACGTTTCTAGCCAGGTTCTCAGATAAGGGCCGTATCCTCATGTTGTGGTCCCACCCCCGCCACCCGAGCTGGAAAAAAGAAACAGGACGTCTTTGTTCTGCTGTACTGCCACATATTCCAGTGATGCGCGCCCGTGCGGGTGCCCCCCTACCGCCTCCCGAAACGCACGATGTAGAGGCAGGCCCATGAGGCCATCTTGTCCACAACTGCGGTGGGTGATGATTGCCCTTGTGTTTTGGGCCACGGTCATTAACTATCTTGATCGACAGACATTATCCGTTGCTGCTCCAGTTTTGATCTACGACTTTCATATGAGCAACGTGACCTACTCTCGGATCATTTTCGCCTTTATGCTAGCCTACACAATCATGAACGGCGTTGCTGGTCCCCTCATCGATCGACTAGGCACTCGTCTCGGTTACGCGCTAACCATGGCTTGGTGGTCGGCCTCTGCCATGTTGCACGCGCTGGCGACGGGCCCTTGGTCCCTTGGCACTTACCGATTCCTACTTGGGATGGGTGAAGCAGGTAACTGGCCCGCCGGAGTAAAGGTTGTCGCGGAATGGTTCCCGGCACCGGAACGCGCGCTTGCGTCGGGGATTTTCAACAGCGGCTCGGCAATCGGTGCGATCCTGGCAGCGCCATTGGTCGCCTGGACTGTGCTGAAGTTCGGCTGGCGCGTGGCTTTTGGGGTGGTGGGAGCAGCGGGCTTCGCCTGGCTGTTAGTCTGGCTGCTGGTCTATTACGCGCCAGGGGAAGTTGAGCAAGAACAGAATCCTACCCCGATCCCGCTCGTGCGGTTATTGCGCACACGATTCGTTTGGAGTTTCACGATTGCTAAAGCCTTCTTGGACCCAGTCTGGTATTTCTATATCTTCTGGTTTCCGAATTACTTAAGACAAGCACGCCACTTCGACTTAGCCTCGATCGGCAAATATGCGTGGATTCCCTTTTTCATAGGTGGCGCGGGTAACCTCCTAGGCGGTTGGTTCGCAGGTGCACTGTTGCGGCGGGGCGTCCCACTCCCAATTGCGCGAAAAGGGTCAGTGACGGTATTCGCCTGCCTAATGGTCTTGGCAATTCCGGCGGTAGTGGTTGGTGATGTGCGCCTTGCGATTGCACTAGTGTCCCTGGCGATGCTGGGGTCTACAGGTGTCACTGCCAATATGCTCGCCATGCCGGCAGATGTGTTCCCGAAACATGTTGTAGCTTCAATCTGGGGGGTGGCAAGTTTGGGATCAGGATTGGGAGGCATGGTGTCAAGCCTGACAACTGGCTGGGTCATAGATCACTACTCTTATGTGCCGGTCTTTATAGGGTTCGGCCTTGTCCCTTTCATCGCTGTGCTGATTATCTGGTTTTTCCTTGGTTCCCTTTGTCCGGCTTTTGAGCGATGCTACTGTGAAACCGATGATCACGATTCGAAGAACCCTGGGTTCGTTTAGGAAGAGGTAACGCCAGGACCAGTGTCGTTATGACCTGCTCGGCGAAGATGGAGTCGGCTGTTCGGTCGGAAATCGCGTAGCGAAGGAGAATGGAACGGATGCGGATTAGTAAAGTCAAGGCTTCACTAGTGGAGGGCGTGAAGTATAACTGGACGGTGCTAAAGACCGAAACAGAGAGTGGTCTGCATGGTTGCGGTGAGGCGACTAACTGGCCGGGGTCTCCCCTGGTCGAAGCCGCATGCCAGCACGCAGGGGAATTCATTGTTGGACTGGGTGCTCGGAGGATCGATTTCATCTGGACAAAAATTTATCGTGACATGAACCGTGTCGGTGAGGGCGCTTGCTCTCAGCCATCAGTGCTGTTAATATTGCGCTGTGCGACCTGAAAGGGAAGGTGCTTGGAGTGCCCGTGTACGAACTTTTGGAGGGAGTTTACCGAAACGAAATCCAACTCTGTGCAAATTTCTCGTTTATTGAGGGCGACCACACGCCTGAAGCCTATGCGCAACGAGCCCGTGACACTGTTGCCCACGGCTTTAGCGCTTTGAAACTCGATCCATTTGCGCATGTGAATTACGCGTATGGCGAAAACCTGAGTTCCAACAACTCCCTGACTGAAGACGAAAAGGAACTCGCCCTTGAGATCGTGCGCGCCGTCGCAAAGGCTTGGCGGGCCACGGGTACCGATTGCCAAGGTGCTGGGCAGAGGCACGCGGCATGTGGTCAACCGCGCGGCCACGGCACTCCGCATGGCCGCCAACGCCCTGATCCGTGGCCGCAGCTATCTGGGGGCTCCGTACCGCCGTTTGCGCACCCGGTTGGGTGCCCCGAAAGCCATCACCGCCATGGCCCACCGGCTCGCCCGGCTCGTATATGGAATGCTGAATTACGGCCAACGCTACATTGACAAAGGGACTGAGTACTACGAGCAGAGATACCGCCAGCAACGACTCCAGTTCCTTCGAAAAAAAGCCGCCCAACTTGGGCTCAAGATAACGGAGGCTCGAGCTTGAATGAGTTTCTGGAGAGAGGACGGATACGCGGTAGGGACAATCCCCACGCTCCACATGGCTGAAGCTGCGCATTTGATACTTGCGTAATCACATTACGATAGTCCAGCAGATGAGAGGCGGTTGAGATTAACAGACAGTGATTCGCAGGAAGTCGATTTGGAGTCAGGACCAAGCCAATAGCCCACACGGATAGCCGATTTTAACTGAGGAAAAGGAGTTCGTATGAAAAGAAGGACATTCTTAAAGAATTCTGTGGTGGGAGTTAGTGGGCTCGCGGGAATGACTTATGCGGGCCTGGCAGCAGGGGGGTCTAAGAGGATGAGCGAGGCCAACACAGAACAAGGGGGCAGGTCGGGCGATAGAGTCGGCCGACTCGTCCGAATTACCACCATCAGTTTCCCGAATGGTTTGTCGCCGGACGAAATCGCCGAGCACGTGGACAAAGCCGGGTCTGCCAGCGTAGATGTCATAGCCCTACCGGAGCTGTGCCGAGGACAAAACGATAAAAGCGAAGAAGACTTAAACGGCCCAACCGTGATGACGATGGCTGCCTTGGCAAAGAAATACAAGACCTACATTGTGTGCCCCATCGACCGGAGGAAAAAGAACCTCAGGCTCAATACAGTCGTGCTTGTCGATCGAAGCGGGAAAGTGGCGTGCGTTTATGACAAAGTTTTTCCGTATTGGTCGGAATATGATGTTCACCCACCTGCTGACGCCGGCGAGGACGCTCAAGTTTACCGTGCGGACTTTGGACTACTGGGATTCGCGACCTGTTTTGACGTCAATTTTCCCGAAGTTTGGAAGCGGTTGTCAGACAAAGGTGCTGAAGTAGTGATTTGGCCCAGTGGCTATTCCGCAGGTACGTCCCTGCAAGCTCACGCTATCAATCACCATTTCTATATTGTTTCTGTGACCCAAACCTGCGATTGCATTGTGTACGACATTACAGGGGAAAAGCTCTTTTACAAGAAGAGCGACAAGGTCAACGTGGCCACTGTTGCGCTAGACTTGGATCGCGGCATCTATCACCAGAATTTCAATATCCCCAAGCGAGACAAGTTGCTGAAAGAACACCCGGAAGATGTCGAGCAGGAAAAATGGATGGAATTAGAGCAGTGGTTTGTCCTCAAAGCCAAGCGGCCTGGAGTGAGTGCGCGCGAACTGGCCATGCAATATGGATTGGAGGAGCTGCGCCATTATTTCGACCGCAGCCGGCGTTCAATTGACAAACGCCGCGGGTGGCGATATGAAGCGAAGGTCCTGTTCCCGGATTTGGATTTAGCCAGCTTGAAGGCCCTGACTTACCGCGCCAAGATTGCCGGACCTTTTGGAACAACTGGTTAGTTGGCGACGAGTGGCAACCCTGGGTTAGCGGTCAGAAACCAAAGATCGGATGATACGCGACAGGTCAAAAGCGGGAGGCAATCAGCCGTGAGCACAAGGCAGCAAGCAGCGTGCGAAGCAGGATCTGTGGGCCTGCAAGGCTGAAAGCGGTCTGCCGACAGCTGATGGCTGAAGGGGTCCTGGTCACTGACACAAGATGAGTAGTAAGCGTCAAGCCAGGTACATCTGGTGCATGCCGGTCGACTCTGGCAAGCTGGGGGTATGAAGGCACCCACCAGACAGCCTCGTCATCAGTTCCAGGCAAGCGTCCGGCGAACCCATGGCGGTGGTCACCGGACATGGTTGGGAAGAGGAGAATTGCGGGGAGAGTCAGGAGAGAGCGGCCGATCGCTTTGCCTCGCTCCATTTGTCCGGGAGCAATTCGGCAAGTCGGCTCTGCGGATGCGAGCTGATGTGGGCAAAGATGTCGCGCAGGTACGCGATGGGGTCAGTCGCGAGTCTCTTGCAGGTCGCGATGAGGCTGGTCAGGGCTGCCGCCGTGCGGCCGCCGTTGTCGCTGCCCAGGAACGTCCAATTCCTTCGCCCTACCGCGACTCCGCGCAGGCTGCGCTCGGCGCCGTTGTTGTCGATCTCCAGATCACCATCCTCGCAGTAGCGAATCAGCGCTTTCCAGTTTGACAATGTGTAGGCGATGGCTTGCCCTTCGGGACTCTTTGGGAGCACCTGGGACTGCTCTCGCTCCAGATAAGCGCGGATGTCCTCCAGGATCGATTTCGATTTCGCCTGCCGCAGCGCCCGGCGTGCCTCGGGACCGAGCTTCCGATCGCGGCCTTCGCGCTCCACGTCGTACAACAGCCGGATGTAGGCCAGCAGCACGGTCGAGCGCATCAAGTCCGAGGACTGCGCTTCATAATACTCTCGTTTCGCGTGCGCCCAACACGCCACTTCGATCACTTCGCGCTCGGAATCATGGTACAGCTGGTCATACCCCGAGTACGCGTCAGCCTGGAGAAAACCCCGGAACTCCTCGAGGAACGCCTCCGGTCCGTCCCGGCTGCGGGTGGGTGTGTAGTCGTAAACGGTGTATGGGTGCTCGCCATCCCCGACATAGGTCCAAATTCTCCCCGTGCGAGTGCGCCCCAGGTCCGGGTCCAGCACGGGCACTGGGATGTCGTCAGTCTGCATCACCTTGGACTTCAGGACCCGTTGTTTCATGAGCTCGAAGAGTGGGCTGACCAGCTCCGCGCAACGCCGCATCCAATCACACATCGTCCGGCGTGACAACTCGACGCCGTGGCGCTGGAAGATTCCTTCCTGACGGTACAAGGGGAGATGATCGCCATATTTGCTCACGGCCACGTGCGCCAGCAGCCCCGGCCCCGGCAGCCCCTTTTCGATCAGCTGCATCGGCTTCTGAGCCGTGAGTACGGTAGCAGGCGTATTTCTGGCAGGCTTCCTCGAGCACATACAACGAGGCCGGCAGGTACTCCAGCCGCTCACTGACCTCTTCGCCGATCCGCCTCAACTCCCCCTGGCACTGCGGACACTGCCGGTTCTGCTCTGGCAAGTCATAGACTACCCGTCGCCGCTCCAGCGTCTTCAGCAGGCGCTGCCGGCCATGACCCGAGGGCCTCGCCGGACGGGCTTCCGCCTCCTGGGGCCCGGTCGGGTCGGGTGGAGTCTCCTGCGCGGCACTGACCAGGGCGACCCCAAACAGAAAAAGCTAGTTCCCGTTCACCCGTTCGCGCCGCGGGCCGTAGCGCCAGCGCAGGAGCTGCTCGACCCAGTGCTGCAGTTGCCGCAGCCGCCGCTCCTTGCTCTCCAACTCTTCCAGCAGACTGGTCACCATCTGCTGCAAAGCCGCCGGATCCTTCGGCAACTGGTTCGGATCAATGTCCACCGGCCTGCTTCTCCTTCTCCCGCTCGGCCCTCTCCCGCTCGACTTCCAGGTCCACCCACTCGTTCACCAGCTCCCGGAAGCGCTTGTAGTTGGCCACCTTTCGCCGCATCCCGGCCACGTGCTCCGGTCGCACAAAACGCGTCGTGCTCTTCCCCCGCCACCGATAGCTCAATTGGTAATAGGGCCCGTGTCTCTGAGGGTTCTGGGGATCTTTGCACCGGCAGCCGGACTTGCCACAGACGTTGTACTGCTCTCCTAGACTGCCCGGATGCATCGGCCCCAGTTGGATCAGGCGGCGCGGGATGCCTTCCAGGCGCCGCTCGATTTCAGAAAGATGCATGCCCTGTATGCTATAAGAGCTATCGGAATCTGTCGACAAAAAAATACAAGGCTCCACGAAAAGATCTTCAAGAGGCGTGCGTCTCGCTCTCTTCCTCCTTCATTGCCGCCGGAAGGCTGTAGCACTTCCGGCGCTTTCCCTGGCTCAAATCGATCCCCTCCAGCAGGACCGCCAGCTTCCAGGCCGCCACCTCCTTCCGCCCCGCCTCGGCAAACGGGAACTGAAACGTCCCTGCCTCCAGCCGCTTGTACCAGATCGCCCACCCGTCCCGGTCCCAATACAGAATCTTCACCCGGTCGCTGCGTCGGTTACAAAACTCCAGGACATGTCCTTTATACTGCACCCGTCTCGCCGCTGCCTATCTCGCTCGCTGTAGGGTCGCTTCTTCATTGGTCTTTTCTTCCCGTGAGCGCAGCGATCTGTTCGGAGGCTGGCTCGACATAGAGATACTCGGTTCGATAATTGGAGCGATGGCCGGTGATTCGGCCCTCGCGGCGCCACTGGGAAATTTTCAGGCCCTTGACCCTGAGCTTGCGCGCCATCTCTTTCATCGTGAGCATGCCCTTTTCGCGCAATCGTTGACGTCGACTCTTGAGGCCGGATTTCTTGCAGATGTCACCGACGATGCTCACATTAAAGATGCGACCGTCGCCGGAGCGAAGCCCACGAGCATTGAGAATTTGGACGATCTCCCGGTAATTGTGCTCGCCTAGTAAAGCATCGATGGCTTCAATTACCTCCGGTCGGGTCCTGGAACGCACGCAGAAGGGCAGGGGGAGGGGCAACTCCAAAGTCGTCAGAGCTCCCCCTTTGAATCGCACCTCTACGATGACCTTGTTCTCTTTTCGCAGGGTCACATCCTCCAGCAGCAAACGGGCCATGCGTTTCCGCTCCCGAGGAGGAAGGCTCGGGTTGTTCCAAACCTTCGGAAAATCCGTGGCGAGCGCCAGGATTTTGTCTCGTTGTTCCGCGCGGAAGATCCTCGGCTCGTCCTGCTTCTGTCTTTCATACTCCCCTTGCGCCGAGTGCAGGGCGCGTAATTTGTTGTTCCAGTCCGCTTCCAGTTGGTCAGCCACCAAACGGTTGTCGGGATCAAATGTTCTCAACAACATTTGATCCCTTATGTCACCTTGATAGAAATGTGGCGCCCGAGCGTAGCCACAGCCAAATGCAGGTATGCGAGTTACCCGGACGCCACATTACGGCTGCCCTATAGCGATCGCAAGAACGTCATCAGGCCAGCGTCTTGGGCCCACCTCCTCTTCCGCTTGTTCTCCTTGAGTTCACAACGAGCCAGTGCTTCAGCCTTCATCTCCAGGTCGGTTTCCGCGTAGATGTTGGTCGTGTTGATCGAGACATGCCCCAGCCATGCCCGGATGGTGTTGATATCCACGCCGGCCCGCAGCAGATGTGTCCCTGCCGTATGTCTCAGAGAATGAGGGCTCACCCTCTTGGTTGCCAGTCCCGGCATCTTGGTCGACACTTTCTGGGCATAGCGTCTGACCATGGCGTAAATGCCGAAGCGGGTGATCGGTCGGCCACACCGATTCAGGAAGACATGCTCGACCGGGACCTTCCCACCGATCAATGAGGAGAGTTCACTCGCCGTATGCGGCCACAGTGGACAAAGGCGCAGTTTATTGCCCTTGCCGTGGATTTGCACCGACGAATGATCTCTCTGTGGAACGTGGCCTAGATGAAGATCGCCGATGCTGACGTGTGCTGCTTCATCGGCGCGGGCTCCGGTATTGTACAAGAACAACAGGAGCGCGTAGTCGCGACGCCCTTGCGTGGTGCTACGGTCGGGGCCGCGAGCAGTGCATTTATCTCAGGCTTGTCGAGGTAGGTGATCGGAGTCTGAGCGGTTCGTTTGAATGGGACGGCCCTAATCTGTCCGCACCATTCGATACGCTCGGGACAATGTTGCCCGATGAAATGGGCCAGCACATGGATCACCGCCAGTCTCTGGTTGCGCGTTGCCACGCTGCAGCCGCGCGTCTGCTCCAAGCTTTGAAGGAACTGTCGCACGCGGTCGGCGGTGAGGTGATCGAGGTCGAGCTGATCAATCGGTTTATGGACTTTGCCCGCGATGAAGGGGATAAGGAGAGCTAAGGTATCACGGTAGCTGCGTTGCGTGTTGCGTGCCAGATTGCGTTCGCTCACCAGATGCTCAAGGAGAAGGCGCCGGACCCACGGGCCGAGCTTCGTCATATCACTCATGGTGCACCTCCTGAAAGGCGTACCGCTCGAAGCGCTGTGATGCTGCCTGCAGCAGCTCCGGCGTCATTGTGAGGTAGACTTGAGTGGCAGCGATATTGACATGTCCCAGATACGTGGCCAACTGCGGCAGCAATTTCTGCACGTCAGCGCCTTGTTGGTACCATGAAATGAGTCTATGAACGCTAAAGCTGTGCCTCAGATCATGAAGCCGCGGCTGATAGCGCGCGCCATCAGCACGGCTGACACCGGCATGCTCGCGCAGGTATTTGAATCTCTGCTCCACGAGTTGAACCGATATCGGCCCGCCCCGACGCAGGACGAAGAACGGCGCGCTGCCCCTTTGCGCGTGGCCAGCCTTGGCTCGACTTGCGGCATATTGCGCCATGACCCGATTGAGCTCAAGCCCGAGGGGCACCAGTCTCGTCTTGTTGAATTTCGTAGCGCAGATGGTGATCACCGCGCTGGGCAGATCGACATCTTCCAAGGTGAGAGCCACCGACTCGCTAACCCGTAAGCCCGCACCGTAGAGCAGCAGCAGAATCGCTCGCAACGTATGGGCCTGAAGCTTACGAGGGTATTTCGGAAAAACGGCGGTGGAATCCAAGAGCCGGCGCAGTTCATCCCGGGTGTAAATGTAGGGCACGAAACGCTCGGGCATCTTGGGCACGCTGATCGGGAGGGGTGACTTGGTGACGAGGCTGCGGCTGGTCGCGTAGCGGTAGAGGCCCCGCAGCGTGTCGTACTCTCGGCGCCAGTAACGAGTGATGGGGCCATTTCCGGTGAGGAAAGCCCGCACCTGCTTGGCTCGGACGTACCTCACGTCGATGTCTAATCCCATGCGTCGGGAAAAGGTGTTCAGCAAGCTCTTGGCGCTTTCGAAATCCTCTCCCATCGACTTCCGAAATGCTACGTACTGAGCGATCATTTCCTGAAGTTTCATAGCAGGCCTCCTAGGTTGAAGTTGGCCACTTGCCGCAGCCCCGCGAGATTCACTTTGGCGTATACACGTGTGGTATCCGTTTTCCGGTGCCCGAGATGGTCACCGATCTCTTTCATCGACAAGCCCTCGCCGAGAAGATGTGTTGCACAGGCATGGCGACTATGTTTCTGAAGACATAGTCGTCACTATGTGCCCTTCCTGACTATGTCGGGTAATTGAGAGCCTGCGCGGACTTGGCCTGGAGAATTCAGTTCGCCGTGGGCAAGGCCCCTGACATTACCC
>Ga0116119_1000496_pt1 | contig 24482 bp, 20 predicted proteins | sample June2015DPH_11_1_2_FD_89791 | JGI IMG/M metagenome (GOLD analysis project Ga0116119, IMG submission 89791) | Peatland microbial communities from SPRUCE experiment site at the Marcell Experimental Forest, Minnesota, USA - June2015DPH_11_100 | ecosystem: Environmental > Terrestrial > Soil >...
GGTACATCGGGATGGAGTAGGGGCGTGAGTGCTTCATCGCGCGGATCAGCTTGCGGTCGGAAAAGGCGTGGTTCCCGGTGAACTTGATCCGCCCGACTTTGACTTTCGGTCCTTCATCCACCTCAAAGATGAGCACGACGGCGTTGCTCGCTGCAATGCGCTCGTATTCGGGCGTGACCTTGGCGAACTGATGCCCGTGCTCCCCGAGCAACTCTTGCAGCACGACCTGAGCCTTCTTGATCCGCGTGGGATCGAACTGGCTCTCCACGGTGAGCCCCACCTTGCGATCCTTGTAGCGCTCGAGAATGTCGGACTCGGATACCGAGTGAACGCCGTCATAACGGATGCGGCGGATCACCGGCCGCTCCTTGACGTCGAAAATGATGATCTTGCCCCGCGGGTTCTCAGGGCTGTCCTCGACGCGCAACTGGACGTCTTCGAAGAATTGGGTGTTCCACAGGGCCTGAAAATCGCGCCGCAACGCCTCTTCACTGTAGGGATCGCCGACGCGGCTGAAAATTCGGGCTTTCAGTGTGTCGCTGCGGACCCTGCGATTGCCGACAAAGTCGATCCGCTGGATCGTGATCGCCTCCGGTCCCTGCGCGTGCAGAAAGCAAGAAGAACCCATACCTGCAATCAGAAGGAACAACAGGCCGACGGCAGCACACCATGTATCGCCCGCTCTTTGGAGCAAACTCATCGTCAAAGGTGCGCCCTGGGCCCGCTGGTCTCTCGTAATCCATTTCTGTGCAGCCGCCGCAGAAACCAATCGTTCACGGCAGAAGCGACAAAGCCCTAAACAATACCCTCAGAGGAAGAACAGCACGGTTAAGATCGGTCAGGCCTTCGTAAAGATTTGTATTGGCAACCCTCCTTTCACTCAGTGCGTCCATACAAACCAGGAACTTTCAGACGGTAAAACGGGAATATCCAATGTGAGAAGGTAGGGGCATTTTCAGAGAAGAGATGGAGTGTGGAGTGCAGTCCGCAAGCAAAGCCATGGAAACCCTCAATCTCAGCAAGCAAACAGAATCTGTTCTCCTCATTGACCACGACGACGAGCTATGCAAACTCGTGAAGAAGTGCCTGGAACGGGAAGGCTTGAAAGTCGAAGTCGTTCACAATGGCAGGGAGGGGCTTGACCGAGTTCTATCGGGACATCACGCCATAGTCGTCCTGGACATCATGCTCCCCGGGTTCAACGGCTTGGAGCTCCTCCGGAGAGTGCGCGCGAGTTCTCAAATCCCCGTTGTCATCGCTACCGCGCGTGGCGAAGAAGTGGATCGGATCGTAGCACTTGAGGTGGGTGCAGATGATTACCTCTCCAAACCTTTCAATCCGCGCGAGTTGGTCGCGCGCCTCCGTGCGGTTCTTCGGCGGGCCCATTCCCGCGGTTCCGGACGGGCCCTTCCTTCCGCGTGCATTGCCGTAGCCGACATCGAGATGGACACCTCTGCACGAACCGTTCTCCGTGCACGCGAATCGTTGCAGCTCACGATCGCCGAATTCGATTTGCTTAAGGTCTTGCTTCAAAATGCAGGACGGGTTGTTACCCGGGAAGACCTCGCTCAGTTGGCACTCGGCCGGCAGTTTTCACCGCCCGATCGCAGCATCGACCTTCATCTGAGCCATCTCCGCCGGAAGCTTGGGCAATATCCCGAGGGTTCCACGCGCATCAAAGCCATTCGTGGCCTCGGCTACATGTACGCTCTTCCGCTTGAGAAGAGGGTTCATGAGTCCTTTGTCCAACAGATCGACTCAAGGACTTTTCCTTGATTCTGGTTAGATGTTGCCACTGGTTTCGAGGAACAACGATAGTGAGTTTGTCTCCTGTTCACTCATGCCTCAACGCCTCGATAGGGTCGAGCCGCGCCGCACGCTTCGCGGGTAAGTACCCGAACATCACACCGATAATGGCTGCAAAGACGAATGCAAGCACATCGATCTGAGGGTTGAATACGTACGGAACCTGCATGATCTTAGCGAGGGCCAGTGATGCGATCGTCGCCAACGCAAGCCCGATCGCTCCCCCAAAGCAAGAAAGCGTCACGGCCTCCACCAGAAACTGCAGCAGAACTTCCCGCTCAAGGGCGCCGATGGCGAGCCGAGTGCCGATTTCCCGAGTACGTTCGGTAATGGAAACCAGCATGATATTCATGATGCCTATGCCCCCGACCAGCAGGCTCACCGCGGCTACCGCCCCAAGTAGAGCGGTAAGAACCCTGGTGGCACCCGCCACCGTTTCGGCGATTTCTTTGGTATCAAGAACGTTAAAATCATCCTCTTTGTCGCCGGTGATGCGGCGGCGCTCTCGCATAAGTTGTTCAATCTGTTCTTTGAGCTTCTCCATGGATGCACCCTCGTTGGCCGACACCATCACAGCACCCACATCCTGTTTACCGGACAGGCGCCGCTGGAGTGTTCGGAGAGGGGTGACCACGATATCGTCCTGGTCCCTGCCCATCGATGCCTGCCCTTTCGACGCCAGAAGGCCGATGACCTCGCAGGAGACGTTCCTCAGGCGAATGTCGCCACCAACAGGGTTTTGGCCGCCGAATAGCTTTTTTCTCACCGTCTCACCGAGAATGCACACAGCCTTCCCGGCGTGCTGCTCGGCGTCCGTGAACGTCCTCCCTTCGCTCAGCTGCCAATTCCCAGTCGTGAAGTAGTCATTCGTGCTCCCCGTGACGGAGGTCGTCCAGTTTCTTGCTCCTGACACTGCCGTGACACCTTGGCTTGCGGTTGGCGCCACGGCTTTTAGGCCGCCGATCTGAGATTGGATGGCGTTCGCATCAGCAATTTTGAACGGGGGTGCGTTTGCCCCGCCACGGCCGGCGCCAGGGCGCTGGCCAGGTGACACGATCAAGAGATTGCTGCCTAGACTGGCGATCTGGTCCGAAACGGCCTTGGTGGCACCATTCCCGAGCGAGACCATGGTAATGACAGCACAAACACCAATCACGATTCCGAGGACGGTGAGGAAGGACCGCATCAGGTTGCGCCGCATCTCCTTTAAAGCAAGAAACAAGGCGTTCAAGAACATCGTTACATCCTTCAGTGATGAGTGTCGGCCTCAATTTGTCCGTCAACGAATCGGACAATTCGGTCCGCGTATGCCGCGATATTGGGATCATGTGTGACCATCAGGACCGTGATTCCACGATCGCGATTGAGAGAGCGGATCAATTCCATGATTTCGCGTCCGTATTTCGAGTCCAGGTTCCCTGTTGGCTCGTCCGCTAGCAGCACGAGCGGCTGGGTAACCAGCGCTCGAGCAATTGCTACTCTTTGTTGTTGACCGCCAGACAGCTCTGTGGGGGTGTGCTTCTCCCAGCCAGTCAGGCCGACCAGCGCTAGCGATTTCCGTGCGGTTTCTCTTCGCTGAGATGCGGCCTGGCCTCGATAAACGAGTGGAAGCTCAACATTTTCCAATGCCGTAGTACGGGGCAATATATTAAAACCCTGGAAGACAAAGCCAAGGAAATACTTTCGCAGGAGAGCGCGTTGATCGCGCGATAATTTCTCGACGTGTATTCCCCGAAACCTGTGAATTCCCGAAGAAGGCGTGTCGAGACAGCCGAGTATGTTCATTGCAGTCGATTTTCCGGACCCGCTCGGGCCCATAATCGCGACGAATTCCTTCTCCCTGATCCGGATGTCAATTCCACGCAATGCTTGGAGTGCTGACTGTCCCCGCCCATACGTTTTGGTCACACCGAGGAGTTCAATGAGAACCTCCGCCGGCTCGGAGTCTTTGATCCCGTTACATGGAATGTGTTCCAAGACCGTGTTCATTTTTCCGTGGGCGTAGTGTCTATAATGACGCGCATGCCTTCCTTCAGGTCTCCACCAGCCATTTCTGTGAATTTTCCGTCTGTTGCGCCAGTCGTCAAGGCTATGGCGATCGGCTGCCCGTCGCGCAGCGTCCATACCTGCAGCGTTCTTCCTCTCGACTGCGTAATGCTTGATTCCGAAGCCCTCTCTCGGGGCGGTCCCGGCATCAGGCTACTAACGAGCCCGCGGCTCTGCGGCTGAAAGCTGGCTGTGGGCGGAGTGAAGCGCAGCGCGGCGTTTGGGACCAATAACACGTTGTCCCGCGTTGTCGTTGTGATTTCTGTTGTGGCCGTCATTCCTGGACGCAAGCTGAGGTCATCGTTCTTGACCTTCAAGACCGTCGAATAGGCGACCACGTTGTCCTTGGTTTGCGAGCCATACGCAACTCGCGTTACGTTCGCAGTGTATGTGCGGCCCGGATAGGCGTCCACAGTGAAGGTGGCCGTTTGACCTTCTTTGACGCTGCCCACGTCAGCTTCATCGACGTCGACCTTCAACTCCATTTTTCGCAGGTCTTCGGCAACCGTGAAAAGGGTGGCTACTTGCAGCGAGGCGGCAACCGTTTGGCCGGGCTCAACCGAGCGCGAGAGCACGACGCCGTCGATGGGCGAGCGAATCGACGCCTTATAAAGGTTGATGTGGTCTGAGCCCAAAGCGGCACGCGCCTGGTCAATCGCCGCAAGGCAACCGGCCTGGTCAGCTTGAGCGCGTGCAAGCGTGGCTTCGGCTGTTTCCATTTCGGTTTTAGAGGGTACCTTTCCACCGGAGAGACGCGACACTTCACGCAACCGTTCGAGACTTGCGCTAGATTCTTTCACCGTCGCGTCGGCTTGTGCGAGCTTAGCTTGCGCCGAGGTCAAATTGGCTTGGGACTGCGTGATCTGGTCCCTGAGTTTCGAGGTGTCGAGACGTGCCAGCACCTGGCCCTTCTTCACCCGGTCGTTCTCCTGCACGAGAACAGCTTCAACCGTCCCCGAAAGCTCGCTGCCCACGTCGACCTTGTTCGTCGGCTGCAGATTCCCGGTTGCGGTGACTGCCACCTGAAGATTGCCGAGAGTCACAATCTCGGTCTCGTAGTGCGGAGCCGCTCTCGTGCTTCGCGACCTCAACGCCATGTAGCTCACCAACGCCAGCAGCACGAGCACAATCGTCACGCCGACCCATCGCGCGTACTTGGCGATGCGTCCGTTGGCGTGTTCAGACCCCAGCAAACGGGCGAAATCCTGGTCTTGCTGAATTGCGGTATTCATCACGAATGACTCCCTTGGTTATTCGCGACCGCCGTGGTTGCGTCCGGGGACCAGCCACCGCCGAGTGCCTTGTAAAGCTGGATCAGCGCCGAGGCACGGTCCGCCTGCGTTTGCGCGACACTGTCTTCGATCGTGAGCACGGTTCGCTCCGTGTCGAGCACAGTCTGAAAATCAGCGACACCGGCCGTATAACGATTGCGCGCGAGAAGCGCTGCATTGCGGGCGGATTCAGCTGCTTTGTTCAGAGAGGCCAAACGCTCGCGGCTCTTGACCAGCGAAACGAGTGCGTCCTCAACGTCCTTCAGCGCCGTGCGCACCGTCGATTCGTAGGAAATCACGGCCTGTTCCTGCACAGCGTTTTGGACTGCAATCTGCGCGCGAATGCGGCCGCGATCAAACAGAGTCTGGAGCACACTCCCCGAAAACGAGGCAACCTTTGCAGTCCCGCCCGTCGCCGCTCCCGAAGTGCCGGATGCAACCGCGTTCGTAAGTTGCTCAATTCCTAGCGAACCACTCAGCGAGAAGCTTGGGTACCGCGCGGTCTCCGCCTGTCGCAGACGGGCGGTCTCGGCGATGATTTTCTGTTCTGCGGCACGTACATCGGGCCGCTGCCGCAGCGTGTCGGCTGGAATGCCCACTGTCACCGTATCAGGCAGTGAAGGAACCGGCTCGGTCTTAGCAAGCTGTTGTTTTAGCGCGCCCGGCGTATGTCCCAGAAGAATGGCCAGTTGGTACCCGGTCTGAGCGACGCTGGCCTCGAGTGATGGGATGCCAGCGCGAGTCTGTTCGAGATTTGTGTGGGCTTGTTCCACATCCACGCTGCTTACCAAGCCCGCCTGGGCTCTCCATTCGGTAAGCTGCAACGTTTCAGACTGACTGGCTTCGTTCTTACGAGCGATCTCCACCCGCGACTGGAACGAACGCAGCGCCACGTAGTTCGATGCTACTTCGGCAACCAGAGAAACCTGCGTGTTGTGAAGTTCTGCTTCTGTGGCTCTGGCATCTGCGCTGGCGGCTTCCAGAGCTTTGCGCTTCGCCCCAAACACATCGGGCTCCCAGCTTGCATCGAACGATTCGGAAAGCGAATTGGTGGTAGCGGAACCGCTGGTCTTGCTTCCAGAGCTTGAAACGGACGCTGTCAGCGTAGGAAACCGATTGGCTGCAGCGAGATTCCGCTGGGCACGAGCCTCCCGCAATCGCGACCGCGCTGTGCGAAGGTCCGGATTATTCTTCAGCGCCTGTTCGACCAAACTGAGTAGCGTGCTGTCTCCAAGCCTCTGCCACCATTTGGAGAGGTCCTCTGACGACGTAGTCAAGAGCCCCTCGCCACCGGAACTCCAGCTGGGTGGCACCGTGACGTTCGGTTTGGCAGCTTTCATCCTGTTGGCCGTGCAGCCGGTAAACGCGAGGGTGGCAAGCAGCACCAAGCCGAAGGCAACGGGTTCAAGGTTCATTTGTGCGCGAAATCTTAGGTCTTCCATCGTCTGGCTCATGATTACTCGTCGCCCTGGGGCGACGACTGTGCTTTTCGAAGATCTGATCCTGCCTCAGTCGATTAGACAGTTGCGTTTGTGAATCCGCTAGCTAAGAATGGTTAAGATGGCAGAAGTTCTCTTAAGACGTGCGACCGATCTCCTGTAACCATTTGGGAGCAGCAAGGCCATCCTGCGCCCGTCGCTCACCATGCACCCTCGCGACGGTGCTTGCGTGACGGATCTCAGTCAGCTTGCAGCGGCAGAGAGATTGCGGGGCTAGTGACGTCTGTAGCTTGAGAACGGCTAAGCGGCAGGCGCAATTCAACAACCAGACCACCATCGGGAGAATTGTGAGCTTTCACCTGGCCGCCATGAAGACGTACGACTCTCTCTGTAATCGTTAGTCCAAGTCCAGTTCCGCCTGAAGAGCGATCCCGCGCATCGGCAACGCGATAGAAAGGTCTGAAGATGCTTTCTAAGGCCTCCCCAGGAACGCCTTCGCCGTGGTCACGAACCCGGATTACGGCACTTTCTTGTGATGAATCGGGGATACGTTCAAGAATCACTTCGACATCCGTACCCTCGGCCGTGTAATTCACAGCGTTGCGAAGGACGTTCTCTAGCGCGCTGCGCAAGGCGCTCCGAATTCCGATAATCGAGCAGGGTTCGGACTTCACAATTCGAACCGTAGCGTGGCGGCTCTGTGCCTCGAAGTCAGCGTCCGCCGTGACCTCGCGCAGCAGTACTTCTAATTCAATCGTTTCCCGATTCACCGGTTCTGCATCACTCTCCAAACGAGCAAGTTTGAGCAAGACTCCAATGAGCTCATTCAAGCGATCCGCCTCCCGCTCGATGTGTTCGAGAGAGCCTTCGATTTCGGGGTTCGCTTGCCGCCATGCGAGACCCAGCGCGACACTTAACCGCGCCAGCGGCGATCGTAACTCATGTGAAATATCGCTGATCAGACGACGCTGTGAAGCCATCAGTGATTGGATTTGTTCGGCCATGTGGTCAAAATCGCGGCCGAGTTCCGCAAGTTCGTCCTGTCGCTTGGCGTTGGCGCTGCCGACACGTGCGCCGAGATTCCCTTCCGCCAGCTGACGTGTCGCCGCCCGGAGTCTAGTCACAGGTGCCGTAATGTAGCGCGCAAGCCACAAGCAGACCAGACCCACGACCAGTACTACGCAAGTCAGACGAATAATTAGGATTGTAGGGTTTACCTGCAAAAACTCCAGGAACGGCGGCCGCATGTACAAGAGAAGGACGTAATGTCTTCCGCTGGGACCGGTCGCTCTCTGTCCCACAAAATGACGACCTCTACCGTTCTCGATTTGGGTTTCGCCGGTTTGTCTCGCCTTTTGATATGCGTCGGCGGTCTCGGTCGGTGCCGCGTGACCCAGCAATTCCCGTCCGTCTTCGCTAAAGAAATACGAGTGTGGCCCCGCTCCCCCAGGCATGGTCGCCAGGTATTCGCTTAAGGCAGCCTCGCCATGCTCTTCAAAAAGCCTGGCGGCATGCTCGGCGAAAAAAGGCGTCAGCGCTCTAACCACTTCTTCGTCGCGCACACGCGAAAACTTCGATTGGGTTACGACAATGGAAAGGACCAGCGTTGCACTCACAAGCACCATCGCCAGCCAAAACCAAAGGAAGATCTTTATGTACAGGCTTCGCACAAGATTTCACCTTTGCGCCTTTGCAGGCGTCACGTACACATAACCGACGCTTCGGATTGCCTTGATGCGTTCACCGCCATCTGCATTTGCTCCGAGCTTTCTTCGTAGATTGCTGACGTGTACATCAATGCTCCGGTCAAACGCACTGAGTTCGCGGCCCAGCACGGTCTTGACCAATTCCTCTCGCGTGATGACCCGGCCTGGCGTCTTGAGGAACATCGCCAAAAGATCGAACTCCATGGAAGTTAAATCCAAGTTCTGATTCCCGCGTCGAACGGTGCGCGCACCCTTGTCCAGCTCCACATCCCCGAGTTCAATGCGCTCGCGCAGCGGGCCACTTTCATTCGCGCTTCGCGAAGAACGCCGTAAGACAGCCTGGATTCGTGCAGAAAGCTCACGCGGGTTGAATGGCTTGGGAACGTAGTCGTCCGCGCCAATTTCCAGGCCAAGGATGCGGTCCACCTCTTCCCCTCGCGCCGTTAGCATGATGACGGGTACGGCTGACCGAGCACGGATTCTGCGGAGCACCTCATATCCCTTTATCCCGGGCAGCATGACATCCAGAATGACCAACGCGAATTCACCGGATAGAGCTCGCTCAATGCCCTCGTTCCCCCTGTGCGCTGCCTCAACCTGGAATCCTTCGGGCCTTAGGTATTCCGCCACCAGGGCACATAGTTCGACGTCATCGTCGATCACCAAGATGTTCTGAAGTGGCCAGTCCATCGCCTTTTCTGCGTTGCTTGCCTGCATGAGTTGGTTCACTTTGAAATTAGATTCCACACTCGGCGAATAAGTATCACCATTCTAGCTTGGTACCCAGTGCTTCGCTGTAAAGAAATGTTAACTCCCGCTGCGTTCGGTTTACAGAACGTGATTCGCGACTTACGCTTGTTGACGTGTTTAGGATTGACCCTTGGTTGGTCAGCCCAATGGTCAACCCAACGCTCAGCTCCGAAAAGGTTTCTTGCACGAGCTTCGTAGTTTGGGCAGATCGTGTTTTTGGTAGGAACACCCTCCGGGCGACGCGGCATCTCCAGCTTGAGGAGGGCTTGCCCAAGGGAAACGAATCTGCCAGGATTTCGGGGATCCATCTGCCACAGTTCCCAGAACCCACAGGCTGTTAGGGGCTTTTGTTATTGACAACTATCTTATCCTATGATAAACGGGGCCACTTAGGCGTGCAAGCTATCGCCCTGCCGTGGAGGGTTGGTCAGACGGCATTCTTTGCTCCGTGCATATCAAGCGAAATCGTGTACCGTTGCAGCGCCGTGCGAAGTGTCCCATACATCGGCAACCGAACTCGGAAGGAGCGTTAACATGATCCGTGCAACTGGATGTGTGTCGCTCGGCACTGATACAGGCGTGGCATTGCCCGTCGAACGGGTTATTGAATGCTTCCTTGCAAACGAATCGGAGTCCAGGATCTGGGTTGACATCTTCTTGCATAATCCTTCCGGCTCGGAACAATCTCTGATCATATTGCACCGGGGCAGTCTCAAAGCGGTAAATGTCACCGAGGAGTCATGGTCGACTGGCGAAGATTCAGGTTTGCCCGGGGGACCATTCGAGCGGTCGCTGACTTCGCGGATTGTGCAGCTGCACCAGTCGTTCGATCCGATCCAGATCAGTCCGGGTGGCCGCGTTCGGGTCGGTGCAACCGACTATCAGGTCGTGAGCGGATCGGTTGCCCCCCGGGTCATGATTGGTGACAACCCTCGCGCGAACGTGCCCTTCACGATGTGGCGAGTCGGCCCGTTCGTGTCTGGTCGACACATTCTCAGGATGAGGCTTGACATGTCCCCGGAAACGTTTGAGGCGCAAATCGGACGCTCCAGCAGCTTCTGCGCCTACGGAGAGGAAATACTGCTGGACCGCATCCAGCACGACGATCTCGTGACCTACGATGGCGCTGACATCGAGGCATATCGGCAAGCGTACGACCAGTTCAAGAATGGCACGCGTATGGTTCCTGATGTTTTCGAGTACGTGGTGGTTTCCCCGGACGGCATTGAATTGCCGTGGCGCATAACCACAATCAGCTCTATGATTCACGAACACCGCATCTTCGCACCCAACCTGAGTGCTACGACGCGGTTGTTCATTGCCGATTGTGCCCACAGCCACGAGTGGACCCTTCAGGGCGAACCCTACAACGGTTTTGTCGTAAGATTCACATCTCGCCGCGCGTTTGCAGGGGTTGCGTAGTTGGCGGGACCAGCATTCCAGACGAGATAATGGACTTCTCAGCCTCCACTGTCGTATGCGCGTTCTCGTACGCCATACAGGTGCAGTCATCAGCACCTTCGAACACTGTCGGCTTGCTCGCTGTGGCATCTGTAGCTCTTGTAGCACTCGGCGCTGCTTTGGGTGCTCTCGGGGCATGGTGGCGTCTCCGCTCTCGCAGGATTGAGTTGCAAAAGGCGCGCGAAGAGCTCGCGCAGAGCAGGATAGAAGCTGATCGCGTGGCCACCGATCTAGCACGTGCTAAAGCAGATCTCCGGCGCTCCGAGCTTCTGCTCGCTGGGGTTACTGGTCAGTTGAGCGTTGACAGCATCCTGCGGCTGTTTGAGAGCTGCCGGTGTTTGGGGGCTGAGATCTGTGCAAGAACGTTTTGCCTCGCAACAGCTACGACCTTCGAGCAGGCGCAATCGGCGCTCAAGGCGATCACAGACCGGTTGGACAAACGCGCCGGGGACGACGTGCCAGTCCCTTCGGCATGGCTGCAGGCAGTGCTTGAGACTGTCATTGAGAAGCCCAGCTTTCCAGTAACAGAGGCGGCGGGGAGGCAGGAGCCGCTCTGTACTGAAGGCCTCGAATGCTACAAGGCCCTTTGCCCGCATCTGAAGGATACGGACCAGCTAAGGACCGCTGCGGAGCAAGTCAGGCACTGGCTGGGAACTCAACGGTTGCGCAAGGAGACGGTGCGAGTCCTTCTTCCTCCGTTGCTGAACGCCCACCCAGGTGACCCGCGTTTTCTTGACATTTACGACGAGGTCATTCGCAGCGGCGAGACGGCGACGACCACTGACGAACAGGACGTGGCCTCGGCTTCTCTTTTTGGTCTGCTGTTTCTTCCGAATCTCGGTGGGCCGGACCTGCTTCGACTCCTGCAGACTGGGTTTGCGGTTGCACTGCGGCAATGGCGGGCATTCAGTACGGCCTGGACACACGCCATGCACCGCGCACTAGAGGCCGACCGCGTCACCGACCCAACGCAACTTCGAGAGATTCTTGGGCGAATTGATGGCCATATTAATGCTCACGGATTCAAAATGATTGAGAATGAGACCCGACACGAGGAATATATGGCGCTCGCGAGCGTCATCGTCCGCATACACAACTCGCTGGGCGTTCCTCGCAAACTCCGCCCTCGTAACCGTCACGTCGTCCGAGGTGAACCATCCGTCAGGGCAGTGATGACTCTCAAAGAAACGAGTGCAGCGCCGGTTGTCGGGGTTCTTGGTAATTTCTCGCTCGGCGACAGAAGTTGGCAAGCTGGAGCGTGGATAACGAGCGAGAAGGATCCTACGTGGCCGAGCTCCGTCGCGTCGTGGCGGCCAGCCACGGTGACGCTCGAATATGGAACCGGTCGCACAATCACATTGCCGTCGGCTGAAGTGAATGGTCCGCACGAGGAGCGAACAGACTGTAACGTGTACGGACATGCTTGGGGTTACCGAGTCCGGCTTCCGAATCTCAGTCAGGCTGAATACAATGGCCTTAAGGAGCTCTCAACGCGGTATCCGATCACAAGGTGATGCCGGCATCCTGTATGAGTGTGGCGATCCAGTCCGAATCCCACTGGAGAAGGCACACGGCGCATTCGGACACGGCAACTGAGCAAAGTCCGCTAATTCACCGGCTCGGCCCGCGCCGTGGATGCGCGGCGAAGTCGCTCCTGCGACACTCGAACGTGCAAACGACGGCGCAGTTCTACATCAAGAGCGTTCCGACAGAGACACTTCGAGCGGTCGAGAAGATGGACGCGCTGTTTCACAAGGATGCGGTGACGGCACCGAACTGAGGAGAGAGCCCGATGGTCAGCCCAATGGTCAACCCAACGCTCGACTCCGAAGCGGTTTTTTGCACGATTCGTTGCACAAGTCGCGCCCACCTCAGCCCGAACGTCATGATTTCGCCCGCAGAGCACGATTCCATCCGTTTGAAGACGCACACCCTGCAGTTTGCAGTTCGGACTCCGGAACCAGAGGTCGGGCGTTCGAGTCGCCCCAGGCGCGCCACTTACTTATTGAATCCAAACGCCTTCCTCCGTTTTCGATTTTGCGCCGTTTTGCGATTTGGGTCCGATTGGGTCCAAAACCACCTTTGCCAGTCGCTCCTCAGCACGAAGAACGGATTCCGAGACGGCGTGCGTACCGCGATCCCGGCCGCCTTCAGGTAAGCGCCTGCTGTTTCTCGACGCACACCGGTGGCTTGCTCGATGCGCCGTAGAGGCCATCCGAGCTTCTCCAGTGAGACGACTTGTTGTTTCTTCTCTTCGCTCAAGACATTGCTCATGCTGACGGAGGCTATAGGCCCTCTCGCCAGAGTCAATGTCCCGGGCTTTATCGTTGGCCGGTTTTCAGGTGACCCTCATTGGCCGGTTTTGGGTGATCACTGAGGGTTAATCGGGACTGACTCCCCGTCCCAACCCCAGATGCCAAGAAGGATGTCCTCCGCAGTCTTGCACCCGCAGGGCCGAACCAAACACTTGGCATTGACTGCGAAAGGCCTCCTTCTTTGGGCATCAGGCATAGTCCCTAGCCCAAAACGACCGACAGGGGCGGGGGACTAAAAGCGTTCAAAAAGGAAGTTGCTAACGAGCTTTAAAGCGGACTGTTAAGCGGACTTCTGTACGGACACAAAATCTATTGACAATCACATAACACTATGTTATATATAGTCTTGCCATGGACAAGATAGCGGACATGCAGGCGGCCATAGTGGCGGCAAAAGACCGCGGGGAGCCGACGGCCCTGATGGAGCCGTTGCTGATTGGTGAAACGTCCCGTCACCGGGGCGCGCTCACTGACCTTGCGGTCGAACTGGCGCAGAAGGCGGCGGGGTTTCGCCGGAGCCTGCCGGTGAGCCTGGTGACCTCGCTCGCCGATCTTGTGCGGGCAATGAACTGCTATTACAGCAACCTGATTGAAGGACACGATACGCATCCCGTCGACATTGAGCGTGCCCTGAAAAACGACTATAGCAGTGATGCCCGCAAGCGCGATCTGCAGCTCGAAGCGAAAGCGCATATCACCGTCCAGAAGTGGATTGACGCCGGTGGACTGGGAGGGCGCGCGGTAACGAGTGACCGCATCCGTGAAATCCATCGCCGTTTTTGCGAGCTGCTGCCCGACGATCTGCTGTGGGTGGAGGACCCGGAGGAGAAAGAGCGTGTAAAGGTTGTGCCCGGCGAATTGCGCCGGCGGGATGTGAAGGTTGGCACCCACATCCCCGTCAGCCCCGGCGCGCTGCAGCGCTTCCTGGGACGTTTCGAGGAAGTCTACGGCCACCTGAGCAGGACGGACTCGATTCTCGGCATTGCAGCAGCGCATCACCGCCTTTTGTGGATTCACCCGTTTCTCGACGGCAACGGACGAGTTGCTCGCCTGATGTCACATGCGATGCTGCTGGAAACGCTCGATACAGGAGCCGTCTGGTCGGTCGCGCGTGGTCTGGCACGCAATGTCGAGGCTTACAAGAAGCACCTTGCCGACTGCGACGGGCCCCGGCGGAACAATCTTGACGGACGCGGCCAGCTCAGTGAGGAGGCGCTGGCCGAATTTGCGAGATTTTTTCTGAGCGTGTGCATCGATCAGGTCACATTCATGGAAAGCCTGGTACAGCCGGACCGGCTGCGGGCGCGCATCATTCTGTGGGCGGAAGAAGAGGTCAGGCTCGGGACTCTGCCGCCAAAAGCGGGCAGCATTCTCGAAGCCGTGCTCTATCGCGGAGAACTGCCGCGCGGGGAGGCAGCGGGCGCAGTGGGCGCAGGCGAGCGCCATGCGCGCCGCATCGTCTCGGCGCTGATGGAACGGGGAGTGCTGACCGCCGACAGCGTGCGCGCGCCTGTTCGCCTGGTCTTCCCGGCAGCGCTGGCGGCACGCTGGATGCCGGGATTGTTTCCCGAGAAGGTGAACCTGCGCGAAGAACAGGATCTGAGGTTTCCGGCGTCGGAAGAGGGATATGTTTTTGACCGCGAAGTCGTCGCCTTCTGGGGACAGGACGGAGAAACCCGTGTGCGCTGCGAAATCAGCAGAGAGGCGTTGGATGACCATTTCCATGGAGATGGTAGAGATAAGCTTGAGGTGTTTAGAGCGAACCGTGCTGCAATCGAACGGGAAGCGCGCCGCAAATATCTTGCCGGGCGCAAAGAAGCGGACGGTTCTATCCTGATTCATTCCAACGACCTGTAGCGTTTGAGATGAAGCAGGGCTCGAAGGAAGAAGGAACATATGGACTGGTTTTGGACGTGGGGAGTGAGTGTTTTGGATACCTTCCTCCCTCCACTTGGCAGCGAACCTCTTGCGATGCTCTTCTGACTACCGTCTGGTCAAATCACGTCTTCTCTCCACATCTGGATCTATTTCTAAGCAGAGCGTCGTGGGTCCGAATCCCTCCGGGCACCACAACCAAATTCCTATAGCTTCACAACTTGCAGCGATGCGCCTTCCTCTCTTCATCATAGGGCTCAGGTTGCAGTCGCCGCATCAACTGCGCGCACCCTCGACAACCGTATAGCCGAGTGCAGAGTACCCTGCAAGCCGCTTCTTGTACATGCGAGCCAGCATAGGCACCATCACATCCGCATAGTCGTAGACGTGGACTTCGCTCTTGTTGTCGTGGAGGCGATGCAGGCGGCCTACGTATTGTTGCAACGTACCTTTCCACGAAATCGGCATTGCAAGAAGAAGCGTGTCAAGACGCGGGTCGTCAAATCCCTCGCCGAGGTAACTTCCGGTTGCTAGGATCACGCGCGGTTCATCGCGAGGAACGGCTGCGAGAGATTCAGCCAGTTTCTTTCTTTGCTTGGTGCCCATCCCACCCTTCAAAATGAAAATGTGCGGGCAAACTCCACTCAAGCGTCCAGCCAAGTAATCGAGATGTCCAGTCCGACTTGTCAGAACAAGTGGTGAACGTCCGCTGGACAAAGCCTGCTGAAGGTCTCGGACGATCAGGTCGTTCCTCTCTTGGCTAACGATGAGGGCAGCATAAATATCTTGAATGGCCGTCTCATTTTCAGGCCGATTCCAACCGAAATTGGTAATCCTTGGGAAAACCTTATGTTGGAGTGGTGAAGATTCGGCGGCCTTCTTCGCGCTGAGATAAAAACGTATCGGGCCACATTGCATGTAGATGATGGGTTGATGCCCATCTTTTCGAGTCGGTGTTGCCGTCAATCCCAAAACGTACTTTGCTTTGACTTCGCGAAGGACTCGTTCAAACGTGACTGCTGACAGATGATGACATTCATCCACAATCACGTGGCCGTAGTCCGCGACGAAATCTTCAACTGCTCCTTTACGCTGCAAGCTTTGGATTACAGCAACATCAATCAAACCGGTTCTCTTAGCTTTCCCTCCCCCGAACTGTCCGATGTGCCCGATCGGCAAAGCCAGACACGCCGCTAATCGCTCGCGCCATTGGTCCATCAATTGACGCCGATGCACGAGGATCAGGGCGTTAACCGCTCGTTTGGCGATAAGGCAAGCCCCCACCACTGTTTTTCCGAACGCCGTTGGCGCACAGAGTATGCCTTGGTCATAAGCAAGCACTCGCTCGATGGCGTCTCGTTGTTCAGCCCGCAATTCACCGTGGAAAGAAACATTGATTTGCCGCCCCGCGGTTCGTTCATCATGAACTTCCACAATGATGTGATATGACTTGAAAACACGGACCACCCTTCCATGCACCCTCTTGGGAGGCCGATGTGCGCGGGGAAGACTTCACCGCAGGATATGACCCGCGGCTTACCATAGGTCGAGAGCCGCATTGCTTGAGCTTTGTAAAATTCAGGGTTTTGAAAAGCAGCGATGCGAATTAGGCGATCTACCATCCCGGACGGCAGGCCCTCTTTCTCGATATAGATAAGATTGCTCACCACCACACGAACATTCGGCGGCAGCGGACCGGTGATTTGTCTTTCCTTCCGTTTCCGGGAAGGGCGCCAGAGCCAAGGAGCTTCGCCCTCGTCTTCATCAGGCAAATGGAGGTGCACTCCGATGGGATTCCCTTCGGGAGCTATCGAGTGAGTTATTCGAGCGAGCTGATCGATTGGCATTCTCTGAACGGATTCTAAGAACCTCCACTGGTCAGGATGAGGCTGAAACAGTTCATCCAAGAACACGCTGTTGCCTTGTTCTCGGGAACGCTTTTGCAATGGCAACGCAATCAAAGTTCCGAAACCGCCTTTGGGTATGGTGTCCTGGTTAGGGAAAAGGCGGTCGTATGAATCAAGGCCGATTTCATGCCTATTTTCCATGGTGCGTGTCAATAAGGCACATCCCAGCCTTCTCGCATCGGCAGCGGACACCGGACGGTCAAAGAATATCCACACATGCGCGCCATTCCCTGATCGCGAGCGCTCGACTGCGAAGGGGACCCCCAATCGCCTGCATGTTGCGGCAAACGCTGCTGCATCAATTACCCAGGACTTCTTGTCGAAGTCCACTGCAAGAAACCAGCAGGTGTCGTCAGGCAGAAGTGGGTAAATGCCGACCGTGTGCTTTCCAGTCAGATGATTACGAATCGTGTCATCCGTCAGTGGCTGGAGCATCCGGGTTTTGCGGGCAACCCTCTTTCGCTCCTCTGATCTCGCGATATGGATGGCACGCCAATCCATGATGCAAGCCGGTGAATAGCCAGATTTGCCGCTCTTTCCTTCCCATCGAATGGCGAAAACGTCTTCGCGTCCACGAAACAGATTTCGAAAGAGCGCAATCTTCTTTTCTGGAGTGGAAACCCCGCTTGTGCCGGTGGACGAGAGCTTTGGAACCAGGACCGATTGGGAAACGGATTCAGTGGCGGGCGACTGATCAATCCCGAGCATCGCACGGAGACGCGCATTCTCTTCACGAAGCCGTTGGCATTCCTCTTGCGTTGTTTTCAGGCGCTCTTGAATATCGTCCTGACCAGGCATGTGGCTGTTCATTGCCATGAGCTCCACGGAAGATCTTATCCGAGGAACGAAGCGATCAAACAACCGATCTTGCGGCCCCACAACGTGGGTCCGATTAGGGTCCGAAACCTGCCGAACACCATGCAAAACGAACACTCAGCATGCAAGACTGAGCTAGACGAATCAACAAGATAGATTACCGGCGCTGGTCTCCGGAACCAGAGGTCGGGCGTTCGAGTCGCCCCAGGCGCGCCACTCTTTTCTATCAGTTAGGAGTATCCGCACGTTTTGGCGTTGCCCAATCGTTGCCCAAAGTGCGTTCCAGCTTGGCCATTGCCGCGATCGAATCTTGAGCAGAAGTCTCGACGTAAAACGCGAGCGTGGCGCTGACGTTTGCGTGCCGCAGAATCGCTTGAATCGTCTTACAGGCGGGAACTTCACCGGATAGCTTCCGTATTACGCCAAGAGTAAGGCCGTGGAAGTCATCCCTCGGAGATGGGCAACCAGTGTCGTCAAAGCAGCGCGTGTCTGCGATAGAACCAGGACTTAACAGCCTGCACGAGAAAGAGATAGGTCACCGCAAGAAGCGCAATCGCGCCCAGCAGCGATACGGGCGGCGGCGTAAACTGCAGCAAGCTCCCGAGCGGGGTGTACGGCAGCACAATCGCGACGGCAACGACGGCCAACACGCTTACCAACAGCGGCCGGCTGGGCCGGCTCTTGAGAGGGTTGGCTGCCGTCCGGATCACAAATACCACGAGCGTCTGTGTCGCCAGGGACTCCACGAACCATCCGGTATGGAAGAGCGACTCGTTCGTGGCAGCGTGGAACAGCCAAAGCAGCACCCCGAACGTGAGGAAATCATAAATTGAGCTGATCGGACCGATGATGGTCATGAACTGCCGGATGAATCCAATCTGCCATCGTTTGGGCCGCTGCTTCATGGCCGGATCAACATTATCGTTGGGGATGCCGAGCTGCGAGACGTCGTAAAGAAGATTGTTCAGCAGGATTTGCGCCGGGAGCATGGGCAGGAACCGCAGGAAGAGTGATGCCGCGGCCATGCTGAACATATTGCCGAAATTCGAGCTCGTGCCCATGATGATGTACTTCATGATGTTGGCAAAGGAGCGCCGCCCCTCGAGCACCCCATCGTTCACGACCGCAAGATCCTTTTCCAGCAGGATGATCTTGGCGGCGTCCTTGGCAACGTTCACTCCATTCATGACTGAAATCCCAACATCCGCAGTGTGCAGCGACGGAGCATCGTTGATTCCATCACCCATGTAGCCAACGACGTGTCCGCGCGCCTTGAGAGCGAGGATTACCCGATTCTTCTGTTCGGGGGATACGCGGGCGAAGATGGCGCCGTTCTCCGCTTGGTAGGCCACCGCGGCATCGTCCATCGAATCGATCTGGTTCCCGACGACAATGCGGTCTGCGCTCAGCCCTACGTCGTGGGCTACTTTCTGCGTCACGTATTGGTTGTCGCCCGTCATGACGACTACAGAAATGCCATCCTGTTTCAGCGCCTCCAGGACGGAAAGAACCCCCTCCTTCGGCGGGTCAAGGAATGCCGCGAACCCGACCAGCGTCATAGCGCGTTCGGCCGCCACGGCGTACGCATCCTGTTTTTCCACTTTCCGCACGGCCACCCCAAGAACGCGATACCCGTCCGCACTCAGCTTTTGAAGGGTGCTTTCTGCCTCTGCCCGTCGGCCATCGTCGAGCGGCTGAGGTACGCCGTCGATGGTCACCGTCTCGCAGACGGCAAAGACACCCTCAGCCTCGCCCTTGGTGATGAGAAGGTAGTCGTCAGCCTCTCGCACCACCACGGAAAGGCGCTTGCGGTTAAAGTCGAAAGGGATCTCGTCCACCTTGTCATACCCCGCAATGGAAGGGGGCTCGTGTTTCAAAATCGCATCGTCCAGAGGGCTCTTGATGCCCGCCTCAAAGCGGCTGTTCAGGTAAATGAGCTGCAGGACGTTCTCGTTATCCTTACCTTGGAAATCCACGCGCCGGTCAAGCACGATCTCCCCTTCGGTGAGTGTGCCCGTCTTGTCGGTACAGAGAATATCCACGCTGCCGAAATCTTCGATTGCCGCAAGTTGTTTTACCAGAACCTTCTTCCTCCTCATCCGCTTCGCGCCCTGGGCCAGCGTCACTGTGATGATCATGGGCATCATTTCAGGTGTCATCCCGACGGCCAGCGCGACCGAGAAGAGAAAAGACTCCAGCAGCGGACGATGGAAAATGATGTTCACCAGCAGGACGAACAGGACGAGCAACATGGTCACCCAGGTGAGCATCATTCCGAAGTGGCGTACGCCTCGGCCGAACTCCGTCTCCGGCGGCCGCATCGCCAGACGATGCGCAATCTCACCGCAGGCGGTATCTTTCCCCGTGCAGACGATCACCGCGGTACCGATCCCGGTCTGAACGGCAGTGCCCAGGAAAACGCTGTTGCTCGCGTCCGCGACGCCGTGCTTCTCCTTTGGAAGGTCAGCCACGGTCTTCTCGACCGGCAAAGACTCCCCCGTGAGCACGGATTCGCGCACGTGCAGGTCCTTTACGTCCACTAAACGGCCGTCCGCCGGCACAAGGTCTCCTGCCTTGAGCCGGACGATATCTCCCGGAACTAGCTCGGCGATCGGCAGCTCCTGTTCTCGTCCATCCCGCAGCACCGCCGCTGTTGTGGCAATCTGCTTCCGAATCTCCTCCACCGCGTGTCGAGCCTGGAATTCCATGAAGAAATTCAGGAGCACGCTGAACAGTACGATCGCGATGATGATCAGCCCGCCGACGTGCTCTCCGAGTGCAAGAGATACGCCGCTGGCAACCACAAGGATGATGACGAGGGGATTAGCGAAAAAACGGAAAAAACTGAACAGAGCAGCGAACCGGGACTCCCGCACCAGGCTGTTTGGGCCGTAGAGACGCAATCGCCGGCTGGCCTCTTCGGTCGTCAGCCCTGCCGGAGTTGCCTGCAGTAGTTGGAACAGGTCCTGCAGCGGCCGATCCCAGAAGCCCTCGAAAGACGTTGCTTGTCTTCCCATCCGCGGCCCCTCCAGCAACCGCGGCATTATCCCATGAGAGCGTTGCTCAGGAATGTATTTCCAGTCAGGGAAAGAATAAAATGCCGCCGACCGGTCTCAGATTCCCAACGCCGCCGTATGAATACCTACTGCCCGCGAGCTCAAGTGTCAGCTTGGCGGCGCCACGGGCGGCGTTCGGCAGCGATGGCATATTCCTCAATGCTACGGGACTCAGGAGGTACGCTTCAGGAATCGAGCGCGTCTTGCCCGCGGCAAAGTTGTTCCAGAAGTGTTCGAAGTAGATGCACTCGCGTCCTTGCTCTAAGGCTTCGGGGGTCGGCCCGTTGAAGCGGAAATGCCAGAACCCCGGGTTGTTGTCTACGGCCTCCCACTCGCCCACGCCCGGGAGGAGGGCGTCCAACGCCACCAGTTTCTCTACTTTCGCGGGGAACTGCGCGGCATAGGCCACCATCAGGAACCCGTTATGCTAGAATGCGAAATCTGTTTGACACCCAAGCCAAAGGAACTTGGTTTCAGGAGCCTCGCTATGCCGCGCGCCAAGCCGAAAGTCGTCCGTACCTCGCTCGCCAAGGCCCCGACTGGAATTCAAGGGCTGGATGAAGTCACAGGCGGAGGCCTGCCGAAGGGCCGTGTCACGCTGGTGTGTGGCAGCGCAGGATGTGGCAAAAGCTTACTCGCCATGGAATTCCTGGTGCACGGCGCTGTTCGATACGGCGAGCCTGGCGTATGCATGGATTTCGAAGAAACCGAGAAGAAGCTGACGGCCAACGTCGCATCGTTGGGTTTTGATCTGCCTGCGCTTACCAAACGCAAGAAGTTGTTGGTGGACCACGTTTCCATTGAGCGAGACCAGATTGCCGAGACGGGAGAATACAACCTCGAGGGCCTCTTCATCCGTCTGGCCCACGCGGTCAAAGCGATCAGAGCAAAGCGCGTTGTCCTGGACAGCATCGAGGCGCTTTTTGCCGGATTAGCTGACTCCGCGATACTGCGAGCGGAACTCCGCCGGCTGTTCCGTTGGCTGGAGGACCGCAAGCTTACCGCGATCGTTACCGGGGAAGCCGGAACCCGCACGTTAACGCGCCACGGACTGGAGGAATACATCGCCGATTGCGTGATCGCGCTGGACCATCGGGTTACGGAACAGATTTCCACCCGGCGGCTGCGAGTCGTCAAGTACCGGGGCACTTCCCACGGCACCGATGAATATCCGTTCCTGATCGATGAAGAGGGTATCTCGGTGGTGCCCATCACCTCTCTCGTACTTACTCACAAAGCTCCCACGGACCGCATTTCAACGGGAATTCCCGCTTTGGACGAGATGATGGAAGGTAAGGGGTTCTTCCGTGGAAGCAGTGTGCTGGTGTCCGGCACAGCGGGAACCGGGAAGTCCAGCGTGGCGGCGAACTTCACCAGCGCCGCCTGCGCCCGTGGCGAAGATTGCCTGTATTTCGCATTTGAAGAGTCACCCAGCCAGATTCTCCGTAACATGCGCTCCGTTGGCGTCGACCTCGAGCCGTGGATAAAGAAGCGCTTATTGCACTTCCACGCCATGCGGCCGACCAGCACCGGCCTGGAAGGACACCTGGCCTGTGTTCACAAACTGATCAAGCAACTGCGGCCCAGCGTGGTGGTAATCGACCCGATCACAAACCTGGTTTCGGCCTCGGGCATTTACGGCGTTAAATCGATGCTCATGCGCTTGGTCGATTTCTTGAAGATGGAACAGATCACGTCGATGTTCACGAATCTCACATTCGCAGGAGACCCCCAGGAGAGAACTGCGGCGGCCGTCTCCTCTCTCATGGACACCTGGATTGTGCTGCGGGACACTGCACCAAATGGACGACCGAGACGCGAGCTTTACCTTCTGAAGTCTCGCGGGATGGCACATTCACGCGAACCTCGTGAGCTGATCGTGAGTAAGAGAGGCATCGAATTGGGCATCGTGGTGACGGATCATACGCCGGCCACGACGGTCGCCGGCCCAAGCGCAGTCGCGTCAGCCAAGTAGCAAGTTTGGCCCATCTGGGCCAGACACCGAGGACCGACATGAAGAAGAGTTCAGGAAGGAAGCGCCCCCCCGCCAAAAGTGCCGGTAGTGACTTTTGGCGATTGCGCCTTTACATCGCGGGCCAAACCCCTAATTCGGTTGCTGCGATCGCCAACCTCAAGAGGATTTGTGAGGACACGCTGCGGGGCAAGTACCGTATCGAAGTCGTGGACTTGCTGGAGAAGCCGCAACTGGCCAAGGGCGATCAGATCATCGCCATTCCGACCCTGGTGAGAAAGCTCCCGCCGCCGGTCAAAAAGATCATTGGGAACCTCTCAAAGACCGAAAGTGTCGTTGTGGGGTTGGATCTTCAACCGGTGCGCTGAAGTAAGGGCTCCAATAGCAGATGTCTAAGAAGCGCAAACTGCCGTCATCCACGCCACGGGATCAGCGAAAAACGCTCCTCGCTCGGCTGAAAACTGTGCAGGAAACCGTGAGCGCCATACAGTCCGGCGAAGTGGATGCTTTCATGGTTTCCGGCCGTCGCGGACCGCAAGTGGTTACTCTGAAGGGTGGAGAACCCGCTTACCGCATGCTGGTGGAGGCCATGGGCGAAGGCGCGGCGACTCTTTCCCGAGATGGTGCTGTACTCTACTGCAACCGCAGGTTTGCAGAACTGATTCGCAGGCCACCAGGAAAGGTTGTCGGGATGGCGGTTGAGTCGCTCATCGAGGAAACAGAGCGGGACAGATTTGAGGCTTTCCTAGCGGAGGCTCAGAAAGGGGTCACCAAAGGCGAATTCGACCTGCGTTGTAGAGATGGAAGTCTGGTTCCGGTCCATTTGTCTCTGAACCGGTTTCGGAAATACAAGGGCCAGGCCCTGGGCATGGTGATAACCGATCTGAGCGAGCAAAAACGCAAGCAGGTCGAAGAAATCAAACAAGCCGAAGCGACACGCCGGCTTCTCCTGGAACGTGTGCTTTCGGCTCAAGAGGAGGAAAGGCGCCGGGTTGCGCGCGAATTGCATGACGAAACCGGCCAGTTGCTCACGTCTCTCTTGGTCGGCCTGCGTGCTCTGGAACACTCCCACTCCCGGAACCTCGCATATGTTAAGGCCCAGGGGCGGCGGCTGCGGGAAATCACTGCCCGGGCGATGGAAGAGATCGGACGGCTCGCCCGCGGGCTTCACCCAATGGTGCTGGAGGACCATGGCCTGGGTTTTGCCCTGAGCCGATACGTTGCCGAGTATCGAGAGACCCACAAGATAGCCGTCCATCTCACACCGAGTGGAATTGGCTCCGGCAACCTGCCGCTAGCAGTCCAGATCAGTTTGTATCGCATTCTCCAGGAAGCCCTGACCAACGTAGCCAGACATTCGGGAGCCAAGAATGTCAGCATCAGATTCACGCGTTCGGCCACGGCCCTGAAGGTAGCAGTAATAGATGACGGATGTGGCTTTGACGCTAAGGCCGTGGCTGTCTCCTCGCACCGCCTAGGGATTCAGGGTATGCGAGAGAGAGCAGCCATGTTGGGCGGAACGGTCAGTTTTACCTCCCAGGGCAAGGGGACCAGGGTTCTGGTGCAAATACCACTTCACGACTAGGACCTTCAGTCCTCGGGGGGCGGAGGGTACTTTAAAGTGCCGGCGCAAGCGCACAAGATCAGGGTCCTGATCGCGGATGATCACGCAATTCTCCGTGCAGGACTGAGATTGCTGCTCAATGCCCAGGCCGATATGGAAGTTGTCTCGGAAGCTCCCGATGGAGAGAAGGCGGTTCAAGCGGCGCGGGAAACGAGACCGGATGTGGCCTTGCTAGACCTCACCATGCCTGGGGTCGGGGGCATGAAGGCGCTTCAGGAGATAGCGCGACACTGCCGCAAGACCCGGGTGCTCGTCCTCACGATGCACGATGACCCTGCCTACTTGCGATCGGTATTGGCCGCCGGCGCCTCTGGTTACCTGTTGAAACGGACCGTGGATGCGGAGCTGCTGGTAGCCATACGAGCAGTGCATCGCGGAGGGACCTACGTGGACCCGAGCCTGGCCGACGTCCTTGTCCAGGACGTGCTGGCGAAGAGA
>Ga0116119_1000576_pt1 | contig 21269 bp, 25 predicted proteins | sample June2015DPH_11_1_2_FD_89791 | JGI IMG/M metagenome (GOLD analysis project Ga0116119, IMG submission 89791) | Peatland microbial communities from SPRUCE experiment site at the Marcell Experimental Forest, Minnesota, USA - June2015DPH_11_100 | ecosystem: Environmental > Terrestrial > Soil >...
AGGATACTACGGGTAATTGATCTGCGCGGGCCCTGTGGCCGTCCAACAAACAACCGCGAGCCTCCCTACCGACGCGTGTTCTAGAAAGTAACACGACACGGGATATTCAGTTTCCCGAATCTCGATGCGAGTTCTTGTCCCATCATCTGGAAGTATTCGTCACTGCGCTTATCCTCCAGACCGTATTTGCGGTACACCCAATCGGCGTAGTGATAGTTCATCCGATCAATCAACACGTAATCAACCTTCCCTGCGAGGAGTTCTGGGAGAGTCTCGGCTTCGGGTAGGACAGGCGCAATCATGGCGTATGTCTTGACCCCAGCCCTGTGGAGCTCGTCGAGAGCCGTGATCCTTTCACCAATGGGAGGCGCGTTGGGCTCGAACAGCTTTCTGATTTCATCGTTGGCCGTAGTCACCGTGAATCCAACCTCGAATTCCCCTGCCTCCCTGATGATATCAATGTCCCGAAGGACTAATGGAGAACGCGTCTGAATTATGACGGGCCAGTTGTGCTGCCTGAGTATCTCAAGGCATCTCCTCGTCAGCTTGTATTCTTCCTCCAGCGGCTGGTATGGATCGCATAAGCCGCTCACCCACACTCTCCCCCGCTTCTTCTTAGTGATCTCCTTCGCCAATAGCAATGGGGCATTGATCTTTACGTCGACGAATTCACCCCAAGGCTCCTTGTGTCCGCTGAATCTCTTGATGAAGCGGGCGTAGCAGTAGGAGCACCCGTGTTGACAACCAGTGTAGGGGTTGATGACATAGGTGTAGACCTTGGATGCTGAGAGAATGGTTTTTGCTTGAACTCGCTTTACTATCATGTCTGACTATCTCGTGTTGGCTCCTGTAGGCCGTCTATAGCCCACGCGCGCGGTGTTGACTCTCATGAAAGTGGAGTCGCCAAAACGGAGCCCAGAAGCCATGGAACTAGCGGAGTATTCCTCTCTTTTAGTTTCTTTCGCGCGCGGTCGCCCCAGTGTCGGGATTCGAACCCCTGTCGGCCAATACAGGCGCCCTAGCCGGGTCCTGTCATCGAGCGCAGGCGCCCCAACCTCTTTCGTTGCGATTCTATGGGTGTGATTCCGTAATGACCTAGCATCTTGGCGGTGATTCTGGAGTGATTTGGGAATGTTCTCGGAATAAGGCTATTACTTCAACGTCGCTCGTTCCGTATCGACGGCAACTTGGGGAGTTAGGAATCATGGTCTTTGAGCAACAGGAATCACCGGTCGATTCGGAGGAACCCGGGAGGGACTGATACAACATGTCCTCAATGAGCATAGCGGTCAGGAACCTAAGGCATCGGAAAATGAGAACCGCCTTGACGGTATCGGGTATCGTGGTCGGGGTAGCCATGATCCTCGTTCTGCTCTCGCTTGCGGCCGGAACCTCGACGCAGACCAATGGCCTCCTGAGGAACCTGGTCGGCGCAGAGATAACGGTTGTGAACGGAACCACACCGACCTTTCCGGGAGGGGGAAACAGAACTGGAATCCCAGGCGGTGGAGGATTCGGCGGCCTGTTCGGCACAGGGAATACGATAAACGAGACTCTCGTCAGTTCCATTGAGAACATGAGCGGGGTATACGTAGCATCGCCTGAGCTCTCAACGCCGGGCTACGTGAACGGGGCGAGCGTATTTCTCTATGGCATAGATCCCAGCACCTACTCGCAGGCCGCAACCGGTCTGGACATCACTAAGGGCTCAGACCTTTCGTCGAGCGGCCAGATCTTGCTTGACAGCACAGTCGCAAGCAACCTGAATGTTGTGGTCGGCTCGAAGGTCACAGTGGGGGCCAATTCTACTGGGGGGACGAAGTATACGGTTGTCGGCATCTATTCGAGTGGGAGCACGTTTGGACCTCTATCCCGATCAGCGTACGTGCTGCTCTCGGATGCGCAGACCATCAGCGGCAGAAGTGGACTTGTTACCCAGATCTACGTCAAAGCGACTGACTCATCCTTAGTGAGTCAGATTGCATCGGCCATAGATTCCTCAATCTCAGGTGTCACAGCCAACGTTGCCAACACGATCACGAACCCAGCATCAACACTATCAAACACTATGACCACCTTCTTCACCGTAATCGGCCTAGTCGCCCTCCTTGCAGGGGGCTTTGGGGTGATCAACACCATGATGATGTCGATCAGTGAAAGGACCCGTGAGGTCGGGACCCTCCGTGCCATTGGTGCGACGAAGGGACAAGTCATGAAGATGTTCCTGAGCGAGGCATTCCTGATCGGACTGATTGGTGCGATTGTCGGGGTCGTCATTGGAGTCGTTGTGTCACTCGCATTCCCATTCCTCACCGGCTCGGCGTCCTCGAGAGGGTTTGGTGGCCCGGGAGGTGGCATTAGGAGTGTACTTACGCCAACGCTGACACCATACAATCTTGCGCTGAGTTTCGCTCTTGGGAGTCTGGTCGGAATTATCGCGGGGGTCTATCCCTCGCTACGTGCATCGAGAATGGACCCAGTGGAGGCGCTTCGGCATGTCTGAAGCCTTGGTGAGGACCGTTGAGCTAGAGAGGCAGTACAAACGCGGCAAGTTCCCTGTGCCTGCCCTCAACGGAGTGAACCTGACGGTCGGCAAAGGCGAGATCCTGGGGATTATAGGACCCTCTGGGTCAGGGAAGACGACGCTACTCAACCTGATAGGCGGGCTGGACAGGCCCTCCAAGGGGACCGTCAATGTGGACGGAGTCCAATTGGACAAGCTCAGTGACGCGGAATTGACTGAATACAGACTGCGCAAGGTTGGATTTGTGTTCCAGTTCTACAATCTGATCCCGACATTGACTGCTGTCGAGAACGTCGAACTCCCGATGGCCTTTGCGAAGGTGCCAGCCGCGGAACAGAAGCAGCGCGCGTCGGACCTCCTGAAGGCCGTGGGGCTGGATGCGAGAGCCGATCATATGCCCGACGAGTTGAGCGGAGGCGAACAGCAGCGAGTCGCAGTCGCCCGCGCCTTGGCAAACCACCCATCAGTGGTCCTCGCCGACGAGCCAACGGGGGATCTGGACTCGAAATCGGCGAAGAAGCTTATGGAAGTGATGAAGTCAATACGAAAGGAAGAACATGCAACCTTCGTTCTGGTGACGCACGACCCCATCGTCGTTTCGGAATGCAACCGTGTTTGTGCAGTCCGCGACGGCAAAATCACGCGGGAATCGCGAATAGGGAACGACGGGAAGATCCTCGACAGCAGCAGGTTCGTCATGGATGCGTTGTTCTAGGATTCGAAAGGCTTCCCGAGAGGGCTTTTTCTTAACTTGAGCATTGCAAGAAGTGTTCAGAGTGCGTGGTCGCCGGGGCTTCAGCACGATCCACGCGCGCGTCACCTTTCTCCACCTCTCGTCCGGCCATGTATCTAGTGCTCAACATGAACCCCAAGAATAAGAACACTGCTCCGCCCAACTCGAACTCGAAGAAGGCATCGGGATAGTTGAGGAACCCCAGCATGGAGCCGCCCAGCATTGGAAGTATGCCGCCGATGACGATGAATAGGTTGTACTTCCTGCTCCTGTCCCACGCGAAGCTGAGGAGGGCCCCTCCAATCAGGGCGAGGCCGCCGACGGCGTTCAAGACGATGGCGTAGACCCTTACGGACATGGGGAGGGCTGTCGATGCCGTCATGAACCCATTTGCCAGAGGCCCGCTGAAGCTGCTGGCGAGGGACTGCGCGTCGATGGGAGCGGAGAACCCAGCCACCGCCAGGGCGATGGAGAACACCACGACGAACCCCAGGAAGAGTTTAGCAAAGGTCCTCCTCGCCAGAAGCCACACAACCCCCGCGCCCAGGAGGCCCACCAAGGGGGCGGCCAGGACATAGTAGACTCTGAAAAGGGACGGGCTAGCGCCGAATACGTTGCTGTTCATAAGGAATTCAATAAATGCCGACGCAGAATAGAACAGCAACGCCACCGACCAGAGCAGCTGGTGAGTCTTCCGCCGGCGTACGTACTGGTGGACCACCGCGAAGAAGAAGACAAAAGATACGATCGCAGTCACAAGAGGCAGATAATCAGGCAACACTGACCACAGTCAGAGCCGACTTCTCGAAGGCTTAAAGTCTGTGGTCTATTATAGAGGTGAGAAGGCGACCGTCCGTAGTTGCTTCACGCAGACTCAGGGAGTTCGCTCAATCATTCGGGCCTGCCTGGATCGTAATAGTCGCCGACGTTGACGCTCCAAGCGTGCTGACGGCGGCGACGGTCGGGGCGACATATTCCTACGGTCTGACCTGGCAGCATGGATAGCAAGAATCTAACTATTCTAGACGAGCAGAACCCGTTCTGGGCTTATTCTTGGTGGGCCCGCCCGGATTTGAACCGGGGATTCTGGCGTGAGTGCCCTGCGGAGCACTCGATTCGCCGTGTGAGAGCCTGACGGGATTCGACCTGACGTCCTATCCAGGCTAGACCACGGGCCCCAGTTCCAGGCGGCTCAACGAGCAGATATTTGTCTTACTTCTTGAGTCCGACTGACCTGTTCTTGAGCCTGAGGTCAGATGACTTGCATTTTCTGCACCGGTCGGCGGCGAGGGGGTTCCTGGCACCGCACCGGAGACAGACTTGAAGAAAAAGACGTCTCTTCTGTGCTATCTGCTTCTTAGTCGCGTCAGCGATTGGCATGTCGATTCTGCCTGGTTGGCGATAACGCCTTTCATCTGACAACTAAGAAGCTTTCGCTTTGCCCATGGATTGATCCTAAACGCCATTTCTAGGAGAAGAACATCAAGTCCGGGAGTTTCGCCTTATGTGGATATGCTTCTTCAACGACGTCTATCAACTGTGATCGAGGATAGGTTCGAATCCCACCGGGCCCGCTAAGACCCTGCCCAAATCGAACTTGGGTGGGCAAAAAGGAGGACGACCTAAACTATCTTGTCAAGGCTTCCGAAATCTGGGGAACTGCACCTTACCGATGTATTCCATGATCCACTTGACCAGTCTGTCATACACTGCGTTTCCTTCCCCGGTGAGGTGCACGACGCCCTGATTGTCCACGTCTATGAATCCTCTCTCGTTCATCCACTCAACGTATTTCGCGAGTGCGTCGTACGACAGTCTTGTCGCGACTGCCAGCTGGGTCCTCTTGACCGGGCCTCCCTCGCGAAGAGTCTTCACTATCCTCGCGATGACGTAGAGGTCAGGCCTTGAACTCTGATCTCGCGAAGTCAGTGTAGAACCACCTCAGCTCCCATACCAGGGAGTCGAGAGTCGACGATTCGTGGAATCTCCTCTCCATGTCGCCTGCGGAAGCTGCCGCTACGACTATGAACGCGAACGCCAGGGCGAATCCGAAGGCGTCAATTGCTAATGATGGAATCGGTCCTGAACCCCAGAAAAGAAACACGCGTGAAATCGCAATGCCGACATCAAGTAGGACTGAGAACACGAACGTGTAACATGCGATTTTCAAGAAGCCGTAGAGGACGGAACCAAGTCTTGCGATGCGTGCGTCGTCGACTGCGACGCGCCAGTCGAGACTCGTCAGAATCTTCAGCGCGCCTGGGAAGCCCTCTCTCAGGTCTTCCTCCCACTGCCCGACCCTCACCTCTCTCACCTTTCTGTCCGCCGCGATGGCTCCTCCGATCATCCCAGCCATTATCGCGATCAAGACTACCAAGGTGGGAACGAGGCTCGTGCCTGACCCTATTCCGTAGGCGTAGAAGAGGTAAGTGATGGCCAGGTCCAGCGCGAAGCCGGCAACGACCGCGTAGAGGAGGACAATCACGAAATCCACAATTGAGGTCACTCGCGCCCTGTACTGCTTCGCCCTGTCTAGGGCCGACATCAGGTCCCTGACCTTGGATACGACGGCCTCTTCGTCACTGCTCAAATCGTCACAGTCCACATTTCATATGAGATTCCCGCCTGTCCCGTCACGTTGAGGATGTAGTAACTTGTTGTAGACGTCGGAGCCCCCATGAGGCACACACGGAAAAGAGAGCTGTACGGGAGTATCGATGCATTCACCGGCTTCTGGTAAGTAACGCGAACAGCCTGAGCGAGGCCGCAGGTACCAAAGAAGAACCAGTGCGCAGGGAGGCTGATGGTGCCCTGGAGTTCCAATTGAAAATCCAGCTCCGATGTCAGTGTCTTAGTGGTCCCATTCGGGAAGCCGACTCGCGTTACCTCACCGAGGGATGAGTTCGAAGTCGGCAGAATCTGGATATCGACCCTTGCGGACGCGTAGTTCTCCTTGGCAATCACCAGGAATCCTCCTCCGCTGCCTACACCTCCGGAACCCGAGGAGTGCTGGAACGCAGAGAAAGAGCTGGCCTCGACGAGTAGTGCGATTGCGAGAACCGCGAGAAGCCAATTCCTCATGGGCGGAACTGCAGCACGACTTCATTTAAGCGAGACTCAGTCGGAATGAGTCCGAGTGGAGGTGGGAAAGGTCCGAGAATGCCTCAAACCACGGTCGGACCTCGGCGGGGCTCCCCTAGGCCCTTGTTGAGCTTGCACACTGAACTAGAAGTCCGGAAGGGCCTACAGAGAACGAGCTCATTCCGGACTGGAATCCACTTTCAGAACCTGTTTGGGTGCGGACCCAACTGGTTCAAGGCAAGAAGCTTTCGGTGGACAGACGCGTTCACCCGAGGGCCCTTGCGACCAGGGAAGGGACCTCCATAGGGGTCATCGCCACGCCTACGCCCGCGGTGGTCAGGGCTTTGATCTTCGATTCCGCCGTCCCGTAGTTCCCGTAGATGATTGCACCCGCATGGCCCAGTTTCTTCTCCTTAGGCGCGTGCCTCCCCGCAATGTAAGCGACGACGGGCTTCCTTCTACCTGACTTCAATATGTGCGCGGCGAGTCTCTCCTCCGCATCGCCCCCGATCTCTCCCACCACAACGACCGCCTTTGTGTCCTCGAGCCCTTCGACGAAGTCAAGGCATTCAGTCGCGCTGGTCCCGTTCACGGGGTCCCCTCCGATTCCGAGGGCCACCGATTGTCCGAATCCGCCCTTGGTGAGCTGCTCCGCTATCTCGTACATCAGGGTCCCGCTCCGCGAGAACAGCGCCACGTTCCCTGCAGCGAACGAAGTAACCGGCATTATGCCCATCTTGACTTTTGCTGATGGAACTATCAGCCCAGGGCAGTTGGGCCCAACGATTGAGGCTCCATTCCTGTTCGCGAGCTGCATCAATCGCAGCGTGTCGCGGACCGGAATGCGTTCGGTTATAATCACGAGAAGTTTGACACCCGCAAGAATTGCCTCTTCACCTGCCCCGTAGGCAAACTCAGCAGGGACGAAAAGAACCGAAGCCTTCGCGCCTGTCTTCTCGACCGCCTCCGCGACCTTGCTGAAGACTGGAACCCCCTCCACAGTCTGACCTCCCTTCCCGGGGGTTGCGCCCGCCGCGATGTTCGTCCCGTAGTCGAGCATCAGCCTGGCGTGGAACCGACCATATCTCCCAGTGATGTTCTGGATGATTATCGGGTCGCCCTTCCTGGGGAGCATCAAGATAATTCCTATACGGGCCTAGAGAGCACAGGTCATAAAGGTGCGCCCGTTCACAGCCTCGCAAAGCTCCTTACAGAGCCGCAGACGAAAGACCTGAGACGAGGACGGACAGAACCCAAGATAACAACGTATCAAAGGCTCAGAATACGACACAAACACAGCCACACGTTAGAATCTAGGACAGAATGGGGAATCATCGCAAGCGACCCGGCCATAGTCGAATACTTCAACCACGTAAGAACGTGCCGAGACAACAACGGAGAAATCTCGTACAACACCAAGAAAAGAACAATACAAGCAGTACGACAATTCATGCAGTACACAGCCCTCGAATTCAACGGACACGCAATCAAAGACCTAGTAGACTACAAACGGGGCAACCCGCAATCGACAGACATCGAACAAGCAGTAAGAGCATTCAGCCTCGAACAGCCAATCAAGCACCACCACAGCCTAGCAAGCAGCATACTAGGGATATTCAGACACAACTTCGCGCCCCTGAACATCCGAGTGCACAACCACTTCCCACCAACGGAGGAGAACTGCACGGAAGGAATCTTCCGAGAAATCTTCAGCAAACTAACCGAAGAACAGAAGGACATGATACAATGGGGCCTCTACGTCCCGCAGAGGGCAAAGGCGGCCTACCGAATACCGTTCGACAGAATCGAAGAAACCCGCTCAGACTACGCCATCGCGTGGATTGAGGCCGAAGTCGGGATAAACAAAAGCAGAGTAAGACACCCCGCATTCATCCCAATAGACTTCCACAGACGTATCAAACAAAACGCCCTCGCCGCAGGCAGAACTAACCCATTCCCTAACCACGAAACACAATGGGCGAAGGTGTCAGCCTTCGCAAAACAGGAATACAAGGTAAGGCTAGTCTCAAACTACCTCAGAAAATTCTTCGAGGATAAAGCCGAAGATGCTAGACTCGCCCCGTCAGTCGCAGCCTTCCTAATGGGCGACAAGACCAAACTAGCACAGACAGGCCACCTACCGCTATTCTACAACAACAAGCTAAAGTTCGTGGAGAAGCTAATCGAAGCCTACAAGGAATCAGGACTGGAACACCTTCTCAACGTCCTCGACCCGCCAGCTGCCCAAACAGGCGAGGTCGAACAACTCAGGGCAGAGATCGCAAAACTGGAACGGCTAATCAAAGAGAGAGCCTAACCGCTCTCTCCCCCGTTTATCAGACTGCCCTCTCAGCGCGCTAGGCTTGCTCCGCATCCAGACAGTCGCCCTCCAAACACCGAAGCTCAGGATAAGAAGCAACCCCAGCGCAATCGCAACCTCCGCAGTTTGCTGGCCTGTCTCATACCGCAATAGGCCAATGAAGAGCGATATCACGCCAAGAACTGCCACCAAGTAGGGAACGCTGTTTACCTCCGGATACCGTCGGCCAATCATGCTGCTCGCGTCTCGGAACGGCCGATGGTCAAATAGGAGTTGCTCAAGCATGGACAGCGCGCGCACTAACGCCAAACTGACTGAGCAAATACTGCAACTCACAAGACTACTTACTAAGAGAGCCTAATCGCTCTCCCTCCCGACATTTTTCTGACCATAAGGATTAGTTGTTAAACCACCCATCGCGGCTCTGTTAAGTCGATGGGCCACGACGCGAAATCTTGTCCCTGTTAAGCGTCAGGCCACATAGTTCTGTATGTTCCGATTCTCAAAAGTCTTCGCCACACGTCTCAGACCTTGTTCCTGTCAGACTGGCAAGTTCCGTGGATTGACCTTGAAACGAGCCGTGACTACTGATTCTCCCGTGCTGATTTGTGGCTCCACATGAAACGATACCCTCGTGAACTCTTGGAAGGCGTTCTTCACGATGATACTGTACTTCGGGCCGAGATTATGGCGTAAGGTAATCGTGTACTCACCCTCTTCCCGTGTTATTCTCGTCTGGAAATTGGGATTGAGATTGGTTCGGCTTGCCACCATGTCCAGTATCCTGTCCGGGGAGGAGTCTCCAGTCAAGAACTCCGTCATCTCCTTCCCCAAGGCCGGGGCGGTCTCTCGCCCTATTCGAGCGAGCGCATCGTCATCGCACGCTTCGAGTATGCTCTTGAGGAACGACATGGGGACTTCAGCGATTCCAAACTCTCGTGTCTTTTTGTCCCATCTGAAATGTCGACTGAGGATTGAGCTGATGTCTGCGTTGACGGATGTACCTTCATCGTCGGCTTCCTCCTTGAGAGAACGCGCCAACGACTCTGAGATTCTGATTGTCTTGAGAACGGTCTTGCGCCTGTCCATGTCGGGGTTTGACAAGAGAATTGTTCTTGATAGGAAAGACTGTCGCCCCGTACTTAGGTATTGTCTGTCGGGGTTCTGTTAAGTTGATGGGCCACGGCTCAGAATTTTGTCCCTGTCAAACGTCGGGCTACGCCTCAGGATTTCGTCGCTGTTGAGTCCGTCTCTCTGCTCTTTGTCAGACCGAGGATTTGCCTGACTAGAGCGTCCGCATCCTCGTAAGACGCCTCCTGAATGGGGCGTGGAGCCAACGGGTTCGCGCCGAACTTGCCCTTGAACTCATATTTCGACTTCTGCTCATCGTCTTCCGATGAAGACATACTCCCCGTCCGCGACGAAGACGGAATATGCCTCTTTTGGCGCTAATCCATACTTGGGCTCTGGTTTCAGTTGTCCGCTTCGAGATGTTAGCAAACGCATGAACCATCAGAGGAACCTTCTGATGATTTAGTCGCTCTTGGCCGCGTTCTGGATTATCGTTAGCCATTTGTCAGACGCTTCAACCTTGATTCCTGCCAAGTCTGCGGGAGTCCTCATGCCTCGCCCCTCAGGTTCGACCAAGCTCCAACTGCCAAGAAACGGCCCGAACACACGTTCAACTCAACGTCGCGCGGCGGCGCTCCGCGCCGCCTCCATTCCCTTCTGTGACGTTGGACAAGAGCGTGATTTCGAGTCATCCTTGCCATCCTCAGCTTGGCCGAGCCAAGCCGTCTAGCCTTAGCGCGCGCTAGCTACAATAACGCAATTTGGAAACCACTCACGCCCACAACCAAAGCGCTCAGAAATTGATCTGGGCACGAGCCCTCATGAGGATACCATGAAGAGAATTCCGACCTGTTCAACTGCAATGTCGAACTGCTGTTTGGCACCACAACGAGGGGAAACAATGAGCAAAACTGGGGGAGGAATATCCCATAGACACCACTCTTTACGTCTGAAGGCACGATAATGGAATACGTCACATTTTCGGCTTCGCTGTCAGGATTCGCACTTGCTACAAAGGTCACGTTGCTTGGCGAGGCGACACCTCGAATCGACGACACCACGTTGAAGACACAGTACCCACACACGCCGTAGACCCCCGAGCGATTGTACTCGTAAACTGTGGGATACGCAGGAAAGGAGACTGAATTGTTCAGAGAATTCCCATACTCCACACAGATTGTTCCTGTCGAATTGCTGCTTGCCACGAGAACGGAAATTGGACTTGACGAACCATAATTGAAAGAGCTACTGCAAGATGAGGAAGAAGAATAGGGAGACTGGCTGATTCCTACCGATGGCGAAGAGCCGAGCACATTACTGAGATAGACGCCAAAGATGATTACTAGAACAATTGACACGTATAGGATTCCGATGTTCACAGAGTAGCTAGGAGACACCTGTCTCATTCTCGACAATACTCCCCATTGGCTTCAAGAGGAATTGAATCGCTCTCTTGTTATTTAAGCCCAAGCACTCGTCCCATGTGGGTTCGTTCAAACCGAATCGCGCTTCCTCAACGCTCAACGAAACTCTCTACTCTCTCCAACTCAAGAGTGCCGACTAGTTCCTGACGTCGGCAAACAAACCTAAGTAGCAGGGACAGCCCCTCGTATCAAAGCACATTCCATTGCCTAGCCCCGATAAAGATGAGAATAAGACCCATCTCAGGACAATCAGAATTCCCGAATCGCTGGAACGTTCTCTTGAAAAGGAAGCCGCCGACGAAAGCACTACAGTCAACGCGAAGATCAACTCGATCCTTAGTCGGCATTACAATTGGGACAAGAAGATACAGGAGTTCGGATACGCAGAGATTCCCAAGTCGCTCCTCATGAGCATGCTCGAAGGGTTGGACGACAAGACGCTCGCCCGAATAGGGCGAGAGGTCATACCCACGCTATGGAAGGACCTAGCGGAGTTCTGGTCTCAAGGCACCTCTCCGGAGTCGGTAATCAGCTTCATGGGAACACGGTCCAAGTTCAACCCCGGTAGCCAAACGAGAATAACACAGGAAGAGGGCGTGTACACAATCGTCTTCCACCATGAATTTGGCCCCAAGTGGAGCATCATGGCTAAGAACGCCTTCCAAGAATACGTGGGGCAGACGTTTCACGTCGAACCACGGATTAGCATGGGGGAATCGACCGTCACGGCTCGTTTCAAGGTCAATCCGCAGGACTCACCGCTCTGACCAGAAATCTCTCCTTGCTTGCGTCCCATACCTCCTTACCGCTCAAAGAGACTCTCTAAACTCTCTCTGATGGTGAAATGGCAACCAACCCTGATTCCGAGTGAAAAAAGATAAGTAGAGCGGACAGTCCTTCCTATCAAAGGCCATTATTCTGTCAGACCTAGGCAAAAATGAACGCAAGGCCGTTCTCAGGACAATCAGAATCTCAGAATCTGTGGCGAAATCCCTTCAGCAGGATGCCGCCGATGAGGATACATCCGTCAACTCACTAATCAATACGATTCTCGGTCAGTATTACGGATGGGGAAAGAAGGTTCAGGAGTTTGGAATCGCTGAACTTCCGAAATCGATGCTCATGAGCCTACTTGAAGGGTGCGATGACGAGACACTCGCTCGCATAGGGCGAGAATCATTCGCCGTGCGGAAAGAGATGGCAGAGTTCTTCTTTGGAGACTCCTCCCCGAAGGGTATACTACACCTGTTGACGACGCGGTCTAGGTTCAATCCCAAGAACCAGACAAGAGTGACGGAGGAGGAGGGCAAGTATGTTATCGTCATGCGACATGATTTGGGTCCCAAGTGGAGCATCATCGCCAAGAATGCTCTCGAAGAACTCGTGAGACAGTCATTTCATGTCGAGCCGCGAATTAGTGCCGGGGAATCGGTCATAACGGCCCGTTTCAAGGTCAATCCCCTGAGCCCACCAATCTGACGGAAAATCCCTATTTGATTCCACCCCGTATTTACCCACCGACCAATGAAACTGTCTAAACTCTCTCCGCTGACCTTCCCAAAAAGCAAGCGCGAGAAAGTTATCTCGCTACGCTCGACAACGAAAATCGCGCTTGGGGACAACAAATGATTGCCAATAGGATAAGACCCGCCACGGCAGGCGACGACGCAAAAGCAACCCGCGCCAGCGGTCAACGACACGCCATAACAAGCCCAAACACAACCAACGAAAAGAGCAACAACAACCAGAGGGGGGAGGCCGCGGCAGGACAAGACGCAGAGACCACCCGAATCATGAAACCTTCGCAAAAGCTACGCCCCGTAGAGGTCGCGGGAGTCGGTGTTCACGGGAAGAACAAATGGATGAAACTGCTTAAGGAATCACTAGCTCCATCTTAGGCGCGTTGGACCGCGATTGGTGGTGGGTCATTCTGGCTCTCCTTGCGGCCAGCATCCCCATCATTGTGCTACTCGTGTTCTGGGCAACATTCCGCGTTTGAGTAGGCAGGCATCACCCAAAGCCGAACAACCTTCGAAATCACCCAGACACCGAACAGAACCATGGACGGAACTGTTAAGAGGTCAATGGAGAGAATCGAGGCAACCTATGGGAAGCCACTCCGGGGATTTCGAACTAGCATTCCCTGTGGACGAGGTCTTCAGCGCCACGAAGGACGCGATTCAGAGCCTACAGTGGGAACTCATCGAAGCAGACGAAGTGAAGAGAGAAATTGTGGCGAAGACTCCCGGTCAAATCCGTCATGCTTATTGGACCAAAGCCTCTTACGGAACAACCGTCACGGCGAGACTGAGTGCCGCAGGGGGTGTTGGACGCGCTTCATCATTACACATCGAGTCGAAGACGAGATTCCGATTGACAGTCCTTGAAGGGAGAACCAAGTATGACGTGAAGGTTCTCCATGAGAAGGTCGCCGAGATACTATCGGGACAGAGTTCTGCCTGAGGGATTAGCATCACCGCGCGCGCATGCCAGAACGCGGCGGTCGGTCATCCACCGAATCCAAGTGATGAGAGTGTATCCTAATCCTTGGAATCCTTCCAAACCCACGCGAATATGACCGCCAATAGCAATAGGACCGCACCAATCACCCCTAAGTCGTTAACCAGCCAGTTAGGACCAGACAGGTATGCCATTCGTATGAATGCCACTAACCAAGTCAGTAGTCCAATCACGGCGAGTGTATACACCAGCCTATTCTTTTGGCTCGTCAACCGCGCAAGTCAGACTCCCTTCCCATTTAACCATCTGCCAAACTTTGACAACGGGAAATCTCCCGCTGGTCTGACAGAACCTTTCGCAGAGTTTATCAACGAACCAAGACATCGCTTACGCGAGAATGAATCCGCCGAGAAAAACGACAACCGACCAAACCAGCCAAGCAACCATACACTTTAGGGACTACCCGTACCCCTATGTCGACATTGCTTTTTCTCACCATACATCCAGCGCGCGCACGCGAACAATCAAAACAATACCAATAGAACAATGAACCAACCTAACAACAGCGATAACCGCACGCAGGAAATCAACAGCAGAGGTATGTCTTGTACCTATAGTACATCACCATATAGGACTTATCAAGAGGGTTTCACCACAGCAGCCACGGCCTCGGGGGCCGACTTGAATAGATTGACGGGAGTCCCTTCGAGGAGCTTCCTCGCCGAATCCTCCTCGGCCCCGCTGACCCTGGCGTAAAGCGGCTTGACTGGGCCCTCCGACAGCACGGTCCTGATCCCCTCCGCAACATCCGTGGTGCGAGTTATCCCCCCGTAGATGTTGATGAGAATCCTCCGCACTCCAGGCAGTCTGTTCACCAGCCTCAGCGCCGCTTCGATCCTTTCCTGTTGGGCGCCTCCTCCCAAATCAAGGAAGCACGCTGCTTTCCCTCCGGCATCGCCCACGAGGTCGAGAGTCGAAAGAACCAAGCCCGCCCCGTTCCCGACAACCGCAATGTCCCCCCCCAGCCGCACGAAGGCGAAGCCCTGCTTGGAGGCCTCTCCTTCAAACTCGTCCTCTGGATGCAGTTTCGCGAACTCAGGGTGCCTGAAAAGCGCGTTGTCATCCACTATCATTTTCGCATCGAGGGCAAGCAGGTTGCCGTCCGCCCCAACCGCGAGAGGGTTAATCTCAGCCAGTTCGCACTCCTTCTCCCGTGACAGCCGCTCCAGTGCGAGAAGTATAGTGACAAACTGTCCTGCACTCGGCTCTCTCAGTCCCACCAGAGCGGCAACCTCGCGTGCGAACTGCTCATTGATTCCTTCGAACGGGACCTTTCTGATGACCTTGCCCGAAAGGGATTCGACATCAATCCCTCCGGCAGATGCGGCTATCGCGACGAACGACCTCTCACCCCTGTCGAGTGAGACCGATAGGTAGAGTTCTGACTGATGGGGATAAGACTCTTCGACAAGAACCGAAATAGGCTTCTCCCCGCCGATCGAGAGATTGAAGATCCTTGTCGCCTCCCGCCGGGCACCAACCTCGTCGTCGACCGTAACTACCCCACCGGCCTTGCCTCTTCCTCCGGCGAGGACTTGCGCCTTTAGGACGACCGGAGAGCGAAGCTTACTGAGAGCGTCTACCGCTGCCCCCACGTCAGAAGCCAATACCGACTTCGGAACCGGAATCGCGTAGGCCCTGAAGAGCTCCTTGGCCTGGTATTCAAAGAGCCTCATGCCGAAGCCGGCTTTGAGTCCGGCGATAAAGCTAGCGCTTTTGTGTTCAACTCAGATTCACCAAATGGCCATCACGAATATATAGACCCCGAGGGGGCTGAGGCCCATTCACATGACCGAAGAACCGATCGAACAAAGAGAGCCGAGAGAACCGGACACCATCTACGTCGGTAAGAAGCCAGTGATGAACTATGTGCTGGCTTGCCTGACTCAGATCCAGAACGGGACGAACACCGTCACTGTGAAGGCAAGAGGCAGAGCCATCTCGCGGGCGGTTGACGTAGCTCAGATAGTCACGAAACGGTTCGCCACAGATATCACTGTGAAGCACATCTCCATCAATACGGAGCAGGTCAAGAGCACAATGAGGGAAGGCATGAGTAACGTCTCTTCGATAGAGATCGAGCTCCAGAGATAGCAGGCTGAATCAAGTAGGCCTCGCGGGTCGACGGCTGGGCTCCGAGCACAGCATATGAGCGACCTCCTTCAGGAGAGACGGGGACGTCGCGACGATAATCTTATCCGTGAGGAGGGCACGGGTTGGCCAGCAATTGCCGACCAAGCTCCCAATCTGCAACTTCGACGCGAAGACTGGGATACTTTGCGCCAATTGTGAGTCGAGACTCCGCAGAGGGGAGATATCGAAAGCGGACGTGGAGGCGTCGAGGGCGGTTGTACGGCTCGCCGACAAACTCTCCGAGCTTAACAGGGTCACACTAAAGCGAGCCTTCGATGTCGGGAGCGCCTACGTCCTTGAGTTCGAACAGCAAGACCTCGCAGCCATCAAATCAAACCCTTCTGTCTACGCGGAGCTTGAGGGTGCCCTAAAAGGCAAAGTCTGGATCGTTGGAGCGGGCGGCTCCGACCGTAAGTTCCTGGAGGACATTTTCTTCCCCGCAAAGGTCCTGACGGTCAACACCGTGTGGCTTCCGGACGGTGGAAAGAAAACCAAGGTCATCGTTCCGGCACGGCGGAGCGAGCGCCGCATCGGGGATTTCGACAAACTGAGAGAAGCAGTTAGGCAGGCGAGGGGCATCGAGTTGCTGGTTGAGACCGAGCGCGAGGCTGCGCTCAGCCAATACTCCTAAGGCTGAAGCGTCTCCGGGTCCCTTGGGAAGAGGACTGCCTCCTTGATGTTCTGCATTCCAAGTAGGTACGCCACAAACCTCTCGATCCCGAAGGAGTAGCCACCGTGGGGCGGGACGCCATACCGGAACGGCTCTGTGAACCACTTCAGGCTCTCCGCACTGAACCCCTTCTCCTTGATCTGGGCGACGATCCTCTCCTCCCTGTGTTCCCTCTGGCCCCCTGAGGAGAGCTCCAACCCCTTGTAGACCAAATCGACCGATCTTGCGAACTCGGGTTCTTCGTCGACCTTCATCACGTAGAAGGGCTTGACTGCGGATGGGAACCTGTTCAGGAAGAAGAAGTCGGACCCGCTCTCCTTCTTCACATGCTCAGCGAGGGCCCGCTGAGAGGCCTCATCTATGTCCTGGTTCCTTGGCAACTTACTACCGAGTTTCGAGAGGGTTTCGTAGACCTCCGGAAAGTCCAGCTGGGGGAAGGGAGTCTTCGGGACTTCGAGGGTCACCTTGAGCGTCGCGAGCTCGTCGCCACACTCCTGTATGACTTTCTTAACCCCGTGGGCGACCATCTGCTCCTGGACCCTCATCGTGTCCCTCTCATCCGAAATGAATGCCATCTCGGGCGCGATCGTCCGGTGTTCGCTCAGATGGCGTGGAGTGTGAGAAAGCTCTGCCCTCCAGTTGGTCCCGAGGTCGTACACCCTGTCGAACCCTCCAGCAATCGTGAGCTGTCTGTGGAGCTGAGGATCCTGTCGCAGGAAGGCGGGCTTCCCGTAGAAATCGATCTTGAAGACCTCAGAGCCACCCTCCGAGACCCCCCCAATGATGCTTGGGGTGAACACCCTGATGAAGCCGTTGGCGCACAGGTACTCCTCGAAGCTCTGGACGAGCGCGTTCTCAATCTTGAAGACCGCGGAAGACTCGGGGCGCCTGAGCTCGAGGGATCGCCATTGGAGCCTCGTGTCTAGGGAAGCCGGGGTGATGCCTCTCGGGTCTAGGGGAAGCGGCACGGCCGCCCTACTGAGGACCTCAATCTCCTTCGGAACGACCTCGAACCCCATCCTCGCCATCTTGCTCTCCTTCACCGTCCCCCTGCAGGTGATCACGTCTTCCTGATGCAGGGTGGTGACCTTCTCGAATACTTCGTGCGGCACGTCCTTCCTCGGAGCAGCCACCTGGACAATCCCCTTCGAATTCCTGAGCAACACGAAGTTGATGCCACCGAGGACCCTTACATCGTGTACCCAACCTGCCAGCACAACTTCTTTGCCGATCCTCGCCTTCAATTCGGTGGGCGAGAGTAGCTGGTGCATCGACAGCGGGTCAAGGCTGAGTGATAAATAGGTGAGGTATGACGCGATGAACCCGACAAAAGACGGTTTTAGTGGGCAGATGAGCCAAACGGCCCTGCCCAAGGGAGTCGTTCCCCCACTTTCCTTCAAGTCAGTGGAACGGTTCATCATGAAATACGCAAAAGCCTCTAACCAGACGGGGCCATCTAGGAGGTCTAGCGCGATACTTCGACTGGCTGAGGAAAGCCAAGGGGATAACACTCACACCTGACGAGCTGATCTTGGACAACCTCAGGTGCGTCTTTGAGTCCGGGGCGACGGACATACTGAGGAAGCGCCGCCATCTAGACTACCTTGACGAATACATCAACCAATACCTTGTCTCGAAGGGTGACAAGGACTCTGGCCGGATTACCGCGGCCTCACAGATCAGCCAGTTCTACAAGAGAAACGACAGCCCACTCTTCGGGGACTTCCAGGTTTCGCAGGGCAAAGTCATCCCGCCCCCTCCGCCTCTCAGCGCTGCCGATATCAGGGCAGTCCTCAAAACGTTGCCAGTCCAGCAAAGAACACCCCTCTTGGTGGCTTGGCAATCAGGAATAGAGATCAGCCGGGTCCTCAATCTCACATGGAATGCCTTTGAAAAGATGGAATACCCACAGCGTCTCGACTTCTTTGGCAGAAAGAAGCACAGAAAGCCATACTCCACCTTCGTAGGGCGCGACAGCCTGAATCACTTGAAGCTCTGGCGCGAGCTATGGAAAGAGAATGTCGGCCGCGAGCCACGGCCGGATGACCTCGTCTTTCTAGGCAAGAGGAGCCGCCGCATGGACCAGAGACGGCTCAACCTCGTTCTGAAGAAGGCGGCGCTGCCCCTTGCCAGACAGGGAGCCGTAAGAAACGCGACGCCTCAGAGCTGGCACGTCCATTACCTGAGGCATAGCTTCGAGACTGAGGCCAGTCACGCCGGAGTCAGGGGGGAGATCCGCGACTACTTCATGGGCCACTTGGACGGGATAATGTGGACGTACAATCATCGCGACGAAATCCACCCTGAGGACTTGGTCAAAGAGTACCTCAGAATCGAGCTATACCTCAGCCTAGAGCCTGGCAGACAGACAGTAGAGGCAGAGTTCGAGGAACGCGAGAAGTCTCTAATCAAGAGGATTGAGAGGGCTGAGGCTCTTCTCGCGGAGTTGAAGTCAGAGCTTTGCGAATCGCAACCAGTTCCGTCTCAAGCTGTTCGATATGGTGTCTGACTCTTTCGGCTCTTTCTTCGCTCATTCGACAACCTCCGGCGGTAAGTCGGTAAGGGGCCTAAGCTGCGGATGTAGGAGACGAAGGCGAGCGATTAGTCGGCGTGTCTTTAATACATCTAATAGGTGAGTTAACCGTCAAGTTAACAGAGCCAGAACTGAACAGACGTAAGTAGAGGTGCAATTCACACTTCTAGGCGGGTCGAAGTTGAGCCAAGAATCCAAAGAAGAAAAGCAGAAGAGCGAGCTACGCACTTTCAGGATATCCCAATCCCTAGCGAGGTCGCTGAAGAACGAGTCCAGGAGAGTAGGCATCTCTACAAATGCACTAGCCAATCAAATACTGCGCCAGTACTTGGAATGGCAGCTCCCTGCGACCGAGGCGGGATTCAGCTCAATTCACAGGGACCTTCTCAGAGCGATGGTTGCAAACATGGATTCCGAAGACCTGTCGCGAATCGGAAAGGAGGACGTACCCAACTGGATAGAGCATTTAGCTGTCAGTTGGTACCACAACGTGGGCCCTGATGCTATTCTCAAGACGCTCGTAAGGAGATTCGAGGGAAATGAGCTCGTACACCTGACGCTGAACTATGAAGGCGACACATGTCAAGTCGTAGTGAAACACGACTTCGGTCCAAACTGGAGCTGTATGACTGAAGCCAGCCTTAGGGAGATAGTGACCAGATATTTTCACGCGGAACCACGTTCGCGTAGTGGAAAGTCGATAGTGACAGTGACATTCAAGGTTCCCCCAGGGTTGCAAGAGGCAATGCACCTTACATCGTCTAGCGCACGTGCCCTTTTTGAGTGAACACAGCCTAAACGTGTTTCGCGCGCGCGCCCTAGTCGAGCGATTAGTCGGCGTGTCTTTAATACATCTAATACGTTAGGGACTCCCATACCCATTTGGGTGAAGTCGAGATTCATGGGGATGGGTTTGGCCTTCGAATCCTGTAAATAGCGAGACTGAAGCAGACCTTCCTGATGTTAGGAAGAAAACATACGTGGATTGCAGTCTTTATCATCGCTGGGATGCTGCTTTCGACCGTGGGAATTCCTGCCACAGAAAGTGCCTCCCGGACAGACATTAGCAATGCAATCGCAAAAGGACTATCGTACCTAGCAAGCAATCAGAATCCAGACGGAAGCTGGTCCGGCGCTCCGGTAACCTCAACGGCAATGGCAGTTTTGGCCTTTGAAAATGAAGGTTTCTACGGCTGGAACACCTCATCCCCATACCACACTACGGTCCAGGACGGCTTGAATTGGCTTTTCTCACAGGCCTCTGTGGCAACGATATCTGGTAGCAACTCGGCGGGTAGCCCAGATGTCAGTGGGGATGGCTACGGAATCGGCTGGTATGGAGACGGTCAATCTGTCTACGAGACGCCGATGGTACTCGCGGCCATTGTGGCTTCAAACGCACCAACAAATGTCACTACGACGGGCCCGTCAGGCGTCCTGGGTCTAACCTACAAGCACGTCGCACAGGACATTGTCGACTGGATAGCCTGGGCTCAAAACAGCGTTGCGGGCAATGGTGTATACGAAGGTGGGTGGAGATACTACCCGCAATATGGGAGTTCCGACAATTCAGTGTCCCAGTGGCCAGTCATGGGTTTGCTGGCTGCTCAACTCTGGGGAGTTAATGCACCCACCTGGGTTAAAACCGAGCTGCAGAAGTGGATCAAGTCAGACCAGGATCTTACCGGGAACCCCGCTACAAATCCCTACTATGGAGCATTTGACTACCTTCCAGGCTATACTCCGGCCTACATAGTCAGCCCCGCCGAGTCGGCAGCAGGAATACTGGAGCTGACATACGTCGGAGCATCCAACACCAATTCGAGTGTACTGGCAGCCGAGGGATACCTGTACAAGGATTGGCTTACCGGGACCCCCGGTAATAATCCGAACGGGTGCTCTCCCGTCTGGGGATGCGGTTTCAACTACAACATAGGCGCCTTGTACGATATGTATGCCGTAATGAAGGCAATGAGGACGACAACACCGACGCCGACAACCTTCATTCAGAACTACACAGGCACAGCCAAGATTGATTGGTACAATGGAACTAATCAGTATGCGGACGCGCTTGTGGGCAACCAATCGTCAGACGGACATTGGAACAACTGGGTTGCGTGGGCCGAGAACGGCGACGTGTCTAACAACCTGGGTACGGCTTGGGGCACACTGATTCTCGAGCCCATCCCCGTCCGCGTCACCTATTCGCTCGGAGTGCACGTAGTCGACAACATTGGTAATCCTATCTCGGGGGCAGCGG
>Ga0116119_1000589_pt1 | contig 20756 bp, 17 predicted proteins | sample June2015DPH_11_1_2_FD_89791 | JGI IMG/M metagenome (GOLD analysis project Ga0116119, IMG submission 89791) | Peatland microbial communities from SPRUCE experiment site at the Marcell Experimental Forest, Minnesota, USA - June2015DPH_11_100 | ecosystem: Environmental > Terrestrial > Soil >...
AATAAGCAATAAGCAATAAGCAATAAGCAGTAACAAATTCCCACTTAGAAGCTTCATCTCCTTCTAAGTGGGAATCTTAAAAAGATTCAAACTCTTGAACTGATACAAATCTTAGTATGCTCACCACTTGCATACGTATTTTAAAATACCTCCCAATCGTTTCAATAGTTTTAATCCTTTTAACCTATATAATTACAAAAATATGGAATCGCAAATAACCACTAAAATAACAATAGCGTCAATAATCGTTTCAAACCGCCTTCGCATCGACCACTCAAACAGCGACGGCTTAAAGGAATCCCTACATGAAAACGGCACCATCCAACCCATCGTACTCACGCTTCAAGCGGACAATACTTATCGTCTTCTCGCAGGAGGTAGGCGTCTTAGTTTTCTTAAGGAACTCGGCCACGAATTCCTCTACCACGGGTCGGTCTGTGACCCTCTACATCCAGGCTTTGTTCTTGGAAGTGAACTTCCTGAAGACAAACTCCACGAGTTGGAAATTGAAGAAAATATTAAGCGCAAAAACATGTCTTGGCAAGAGCGCGTGCTCGCCATCGACACCATTCATAAAATCAAAAAGCGTCAGGCCGCACTTGAAAGTAACCAATGGGGGGAAAAAGAAACCGCGAATCTCTTAGGAATGAACACTACATGCACTGTGAACTACGCGCGAACAATCGCAGCAAAGCTCCGTGCAGAGATGCTTCCTGATCAATCAGTTTCCCCTAAGGCAAAATACTGGAATTGCACTTCTTTAACCGATGCGTATCGCCTGCGTATGCAAGAAGAAGAAGACCACATTAATACCGAACTCGCTAAGCGTATGGCTTCGGCTAATGGCACTATTATAAACACATCACCCACAATCTTCCCCCAAGACAAAAACGAAGAAGAAATAACAGGTCTTGAAGGTCTGTTCGACACCGAAGAATCTTCCCTTTCCACTTCCACCTCTTCAACGAATGAACCCACCTCCACCTCCACTTTATTTCCCACCATAATTCAGCTTCGTGAAAAAGCCCGTGGAGGTTACGCGAATCTCACAAAAGACGAAGCACGTACTTTATACCTTTTAAACCCCCTCAACCCTCCTGAAGACTTTGAAGCCTATCACGATTTAAAGTCTTCTCAGTCAAAACTCAATTTAACAATTCCACTTTCCTCAAAGCTATTCAATGTGGACTGCATAAACTTCATGCAAAACAACCCCTTGACCTTCGACCACATAATCACCGACCCCCCTTATGGAATAGACATGGCGAATCTCGACCAGCAAAACACTGGAATGGAAAACATCGCAAGTGTCGAAGCCGAGCATACCGTCGAAGGAAATTTACTTCTCCTCTCGCAGTTTTTTCCCGCTGCTTATACTTGTTTAAAAGATAACTCCTTTTGCATAATCTGGGCCGACCAAATGCTTTGGACTATTCTTTACAATTGCGCGATACAAGCCGGCTTTAAGGTTCAACGCTGGCCTATCGTCTGGTTAAAATCTCATCGCTGTTTAAACCAATCCGGGAATCAAAACTTCACAAAGACCACCGAAATCGCAATGGTATGCCGCAAAGGCAACGCCACGATGATAATTCCCGGCGAGAACGCTCACATCATCGCGATGCACGATGAATACAAACAAGAACTCGGCCATCCTTTTGTCAAGCCCTTCGCCGTGTGGGAGCATTTGATTAAAGCAGTTACAATGGAAGGGCAAACAATTCTTGAACCTTTCGCAGGACGGGGAAGTAATATCATTTCATTAATCCGTTTGAAAAGAAACTTCATTGGATGTGAAAAAGACTCTGCTCATTATAATGCGTTGATTGAAAACGTGAAACGGCATTATTTAAAATTCAACCCTAATTTTTCCTTTGCATGATTTACTCTCATTCCCACTCCGATCACTCCCTCCTCCCGGGTCAGTCCTATGAATATAACATCCCCATAGGAGGCGACCTCTATTGTATAATAATACGTGATTCTTCAATCATGCGCATTACAAAATACATAAATGGGGGAAACTTTACTCGTGAAATAGAATTTGACGAGCTCAGCGAACGCATAAAAGATACGCTTATTGAAAAACTCAACTTATAAAAATAAAAAGAAAAATAAAAAGAAAAAAAAAGAATGATCACTCCTCCCTTTCCCAACTCCCTCGCTATCGGCGGCCCTGTTCCAAACCTCTCCCCAACAGCCCTGGGCTTTTCTTTTCGTCTCGCCATTGTCGGTGAAGCCCCTGGTGAAGAAGAATGTGACCAACGCAAACCTTTTATTGGCGCCTCTGGTCGTGTTCTTGACAATATCCTTTCCCAACTCAACGTCCCCCGTGCCGCCTGTCTAATAGCCAGCGTCTGCCAATACCGACCACCGGGCAATAAGATAGAATTATTTTCCAAAACCGGTCCTGAATTCGCCCACGGCCTTGCGGAATTAAAAAAGGACTTAGACGCCTTTCAACCCAACTGTATTCTTCTTCTCGGTCGTTCCGCGCTTTACTTCGCAAAAAACGTCGAGGATAAAATCGGAAACTGGCGGGGTTCTTTTTTCATCGGGTCTGGAGTCTTCGCAAACTACAAATGCATCGCCACTTACCACCCAGCCGCTTGTCTGCGTCAATATAAATGGATGCCTATCTTACGCATGGACATCAAGCGTGCTTTTAACGAATCGACCTCCCCAGAACTTCACCTCCCTATTCGAGACCTTCATATCGACTACGACGTCGATATGATCGTTTCTCGTCTTTATAATTTTATCGAAAACTCCGAAACCGTTTCTTGCGACATCGAAGGCGGACTTGACTGTATGTCTTGCATCTCATTCGCTTCTTCGTCTTCATACTCCTTTATTGTACCCCTCGCAAAGCTTGACGGCTCTTCCTACTGGTCTTCTTTAGAAGAAGAACTTCGTATATGGAAAGCACTCTCCGCTATTCTCGCCTCCCCCAAGGTTAAAAAGATTCTTCAAAACTGTCTCTATGACGCTTTCGTTCTTGAATACGGATACTCTTGCTTCGTATCTAACATTGTCGATGACACGATGTTAAAATTTTGGGAACAATACTGTGAGCTTGAAAAAAGCCTGGCCTTTCAAACATCTCTTCTCACAAAAGAACCTTACTACAAATCTGAACGTAAGGCTTCTGACTACCACATTCACTATACATATTGTTGTAAGGACTCCGCCGTTACTTTCGAATGCAATGACCAACTTACAAAACTCCTAACTCCCACGTCTAAAAAACATTATGAATTCAACCACTCCCTTCTGCAAATCTTCCGCTACATTGAACTGCGTGGAATCAAATACGACACACAAAAAGCCACGCAACGCCTTCAAGAAGTCGATCACCATATTCATCTCCTACAAAGGGAGCTTGACCTGCTTGCAGGAGTTGGAGTCGAAAAACTTTTACTCGACCTTAAAGAACACCCTTCAAGATCTGAAACACGCTCTGCTTCAAGATTTGAAATACTCCTTTCCAAAATACAATCTGAAATTTGTTATAAAAAGAACCCCGGTCAGCCAAAGAAAGACTTTGAGGAAGCTTATCCAACAATCAAACTCCTTATCGAAGAAGTTGCAGAAACTCAACGTGAGTTTACCCCCGAGGAAATTGGATACCTTAATTCTACAATAGGCTGGTCGATGAATATCAAAGGAAAGGACTTTAAACACTTTCTTTACGATGTTTTAAAACTTCCTATACAATATAATACAAATCCCGAAACAAAGGTTCGCTCAATCACCACCGATTATGATGCTCTTTTACAAATCCAAAAATCCAAGACTCCTCACCCCGCCGTTGCCTTGGCCATTGACATTGGAATCATGCGCACTCGGAGTCAAATGCTTCACATCTTTGCCGACCCTGATGGAAGAATCCGCGCGGGTTACAATCCAGTCGGTACGACAACTGGGAGAATTTCTTGCTACACATCGCCGACCGGTTCGGGATATAACTTGCAAACAATACCTGACGCTAATTCCCTTCGGCCCCCTGGTCATCCTATACACAAAGGTATGCGTGACTTATTCATTGCCGACGAGGGATACTTTTTATTCCAATGTGATCTTAAAGGGTCGGATGGTTGGACTATTGGGGCTATTCTCAACAAATATGGAAGCCCAACAATGTTGGAAGACCTACGCTTCGGAATCAAGCCAGCGAGTCGAATTTGTTACATGCTACGCCACGGGAATCATTCCCTTATCGGAAAGCAAAGAGACGAGATTAAGTCTCTTCTCAAGGAGGTTAAGAAAGACGACTGGGATTATTTTGCTTGCAAAGTTGGCATTTGGGGCGTTTGTTATCTCATGGGTGTTGATTTACTTTCTGATCAAATAGGCAAACAGAGCGAAGGAAAGGTATGGTTAAGTAGGAGTGAAGTAACAAACTTCAGGCAAGCCGTGATGCTCGGTTATGATATTCAGAAATTTCACAACTGGGGGACGAGGGAAGTATGTCCTAAGCGTATCCTATCCGCGTCCAATGGATTCACTAGAAGATTCTTCGGTCGATCGACAGACATCCTCGGAGAAATACTTGCACATCTCCCTCAAGTATATACAACGTACGCAACAAACATGGCAGCAAGGAGCCTTTGGTATGATAAAGAAAACAGAATTCAAGATGGAGATAAAACAAAACTCAAAATCCAACCCCTACATCAAGTCCATGATGCGCTTATCGGACAATTCCCCAAAGAAGACCTTTCCTGGGCAGTTGGTAAGATTAAATCCTACTTTAATAATCCCGTCGAAATCGCGGGTCAAATAATAACAATACCTTTTGACGGGAATTATGGAACAAACTGGGCATTTGATGAAGAATCCAAGGTTGGAAATATTTGAATTTAAAAAAGCTAAAATCTAAAATAGATATGCACCTTTCAAAAGAAGAATACGATTGGTTTGAACAGCGAAGGCCGATTTGTTGCGGCTATTATTCTACTAGAATAATTGCAAATCCAAATCCTATATACTCTAGCCCACGATACTTCTGCCCAAGTTGTGAAAAGACCTATAACTTTCGAGCAGCCGGTATTATCATCACATCCAGATTATCAAGAACCGACAAACGCCTAATAGCCGAAGAGCTTTACTAATACTAATATGCCCTCATTCCTTTCCGACTATATTCACTACACCTCCGGTAACGAATGTCCAAAGAACTGGCATTTTTGGTCAGGCTTTTCTTGCCTTGCTTGTGCGTTGCAAAAACGTGTATACCTCCGCAATGGCTACTTCACAATAACTCCACAACTCTATACCTGCCTCGTCGGTCCCCAGGGGGATAAAAAAACCACTGCAAAAAACATAGCCTACGATATGGTTGTAGAAGCTCTCCCCACTCTTCCCATTGGCGCTGCGATGTGGACTTGTCAAGACATTGTAAAGAACATGGCCGCTGACGATTACGAACGTGTATATACCGACGAACATGGTACTCAAGTCTCTCACCGCCCCCTTGCCTTATTTGTAAACGAACTAAAGAACTTCATGGGCATCTCCCCAAGTATGATGATTAACTTCCTCACCGACATATGGGATAAAAAAATGTTCGATGCAGGAACTATTAAACGCGGATTAGAAGTAATAATGAACCCCTGTATAAACATCCTTGCATGTGAAACCCCCGAGTGGATTATTCAAAACCTAAAACTCAATATAATCTCCGGAGGATTCGCACGTCGTGTAATGTTCATCTTGGCAGAAGACGAAGGCAAACGTATTCCCTTTCCCGAAGTCTTACAAGACATGGCCCTTGCTCGCAAACGTTGTATAGAACACCTTCGTAAAATCTCCACAATAGTAGGGGGTTTTCAATACGAACCCGACGCTCGCGACTTCTATTCTAAATGGTATCGCGAACGCGTCATCCCCTCTGACTCTCCCATTCTCGGCTACTTAAAATCGAAACCAGAATTCGTTTTAAAACTCGCGATGCTCATAGAAATGAGTGAATACTCTCCACGTTTAATCATCCGCAAGGACTCAATAGAAGAAGCAATGGCACATTTGGAACTCGCTGAAATAACCATGCCTAAACTCTTCCTCGCCAGCGGTCGTAACGAACTCGCCCAACATCAACAAGCCCTTTTGGAACACATTAAAAAATTAAACGGAAAAATCTCCACCAAGGAGGTGAAGAAGTTTCTTGAAAATAATATGTCTCGAATGGAAGTTCTTTCTACAATAGAATGGCTGAAAGAAACTGATCGTTTAATCGAACGCGATCATATTTTATGGCTGCCTGAAAAGTACGGGGAGCTTTTAGAAAAACAGAAAGCGGCAAAGTCAAATTCAACTTTAACTTTAACTCCTCCTCCTCCTCCTACCCCTACCCCTTCTTCAATTCCCCAAGCGTAGGCAAGGGTTTATCCGTAAACTTAACCCCCATTTTTTCCCCCTCCCTAATTGTATCCAAAGCCTTATCAATACTCCCCAGTGAAACTTCAATCCCAAAACCTTTTATCATTGCAGCTCGTTTCTTACACAAGTTTATTGCTTCAAGTAATGAATTCCCCACACCCACGACAACACCCAAATCAGGCAAACCTATGGTTTGTGGTGCCACGTAGTCCTTCCCGTTTCTACGGACGTGAAATCTTAATTTTACATACTCATCAATTTCTTTTGGATAACTAATACTCTGTGTATTTTCAACCGCAAACTCACTATGAATAACAGCCATACAACCGAACTCGAACTTTTTCCTTGGTGTGGTACAAACACCACCGGCCCCGTCCCACAGAACTTGAGGCCAATTATCAAACAGCTCCTGCAACAACTCGTTACTCGGCGTGCCCAATCTGCAACAAGGATCAATGAAGTACGCTTTCTTATCCTTGGTGTAACGTATTTCACTACAGAAAAAGCCGCAGTAATTATCCGCACGGAATGCCGCGACCAGGCCAGCGTTCACTTTCTTAACTGGCTCTGCGAGTTCGTCATAAGTTTTAACACAACCGATCATTCCACAGTCCTTAACTTCATACGCCATCATTCCCAACTTGGGGAATTGACCTCTCACCGTGAAGCCGTCGTAACCAACCTCAACAGCGTCAGGGATTTCATCCTCGACAATAAATTCATAATCGTCTTTGACAATTCCCAAATGATGTTCCAAATCATCGAGCCTGGGTTCACTGAGAGCATAGGTCTCGTGTCGGAAGGTTTCAAAATCCCCACGGGTGAATGAAGTTTTTACATATTTATTTTCCACCTTCTTAAGGTGGTTTCTTAGTTTTTCAAAACCAAAAATATGTTCCATCGGCTGGACGTCCATTCCTTGCTTTTTTAACCATTCTTTAAACTCCCATCTATGAAGTTCCATTTCCTCACCGAAGCCGGCACCCCATACACGTTTGCCTTGGCTTCTCAACCGTTCTTGCCAGTCACTCTGATACAGATCAAGAAAGACCCAAAGGTCAACTTCATCTTCCCTGCTTTGCGGGTCCAGGATACGTTCTATCTCATCGAACCCACTCCCTATAACGAGCTGGCGCGACTGTACAAAAGCGGATTGATATGGTGTGTAGTAATAAACCTTTTTGAACCCCGAGGCGATCTTCCGTGCAAAGCTTATGAACAGCCCATTGTCTACTACACACACCGTCTTCGTCCGGAGTTCCCCCTCGGTGATTCCCCCCATGTTTGATTTTTCTTCTTCTTCTTTTTCTTCTTCATCTTTCTTCATAAACTTTCAATCTCCTTTTCATACGCTTCCCAATTGACCCCAAGAGTTTCAGCTAATTGCTTTTCATACTGCATAGCAATTTGATGCTGTTTATAATAAGGTGCAAGAACACAATCTCCCGGCTCTTCTACATTCCCAGGGAGACGCTTTGCTTCAAACTCAATATCGAATTGTGTAACCGCTTCTTCATCCACTCCGTCTTGAAGACACAACAACGCCTCGATCAACTCGTGTAAGATAATAAGCTGTTCATATCTTGCATCGCTCAAACGTGAACTGCGAATTTGCAAGACATTCTTATCATCGACCCACCAATCACCCACTGTAGGATAACGGTGTTTATCATGTTCAATTACTTTTGCATTGATGTTCATTAGTTAAAAATACTACTCCTTCCTTTTTTATTACCTTTTTTCTTCTGCACTTCCTTCACCTCCTCAGGACTCGTTCCCATTATTTGAAAGAACCTATTACTAACTTCCTGATTAGACCCCTTAGCCTTGTCATAAACATTTTTTTGTTCTTCATTCAAAGAACTATAAAACTCCTCCTCTCTTTCCTTACTTCCCGTGAACCTATACTTCGCATAGGTTTCATAATACTTCTCAAGCTGTTTATCATTCTTTCCCCCTTCTTCTTTTAACCTTTCAATTTGCTCCTTAGCAACTTTCATATCGCCCCTTCTCAGGGCGTTATTCAAATCAAGATAATCACTCTCCGGAAAACTTCCTTCATCCTCCTTCACTCCATTAGCCTTCTTCCACTTCCTTGCAAGTTGCATCGTCTGTTGTCTTTCACTAGGTGCTATATCCACAGGGCCTATTAGATTATTTAACAACTGTTTTTCTTCTTGCGTTCCACCTTTGCCTTTTATATAATCAGCCACGCCCTGTGCTCCAATAGGACTTGGAAACACTTCGCCTTTAATCAACCTTCCAACCTGTCCTTCCTTTTTTTCCATAGGTCCAGTTAATCCATACTTCTTCCCCGTAATCCACGAAGCAACGGGTTGCATACCTGCACTTAGATGTCCTCCAAGTACATCTTTAAACGCCTCGCTAACTGAATCAACATCATCAACCTTACCTCCGAGAGCATCTCTCACAAGAGCCTTTTCAAATCCATGAGTAAGTTCAAAGCTACTCGCTGTAGGGTCAAGATAGAAATCTCCAATCTTACTATCAAGCTCGTGCCCTTCTTCCTTACGCATTGGACTTCCCGTGGTCGCTTCATTAATCAAAGCATTCAATGTAAGATAAGCAACAACCCCCGTGCCCATCATTCTCGACTGCATATTGAACTGTGGCCTGAGAACTCCTTCCTCTTTTAAAGTTCTAGCAGTATCATAAATTCCCTTCACCGCTCCCTTCACCGCGCCTGCTTCAAACCTCCCCTCACCTTCTGTCCAATTCGGTGCAAGGAAAAACAGCTGCGCCAGGTCACGATAACTGGCACGAGTCAATAAACCTTGTTTACCTAAATTACCAAAGGCCACATTTATATCATGGCTCACTTTTCTTGCAACTTCTCTTTCACTCAATTTCGGCCATTGTTTTCTATAAACATCATAAGCCTTATATCCAACATCTTCCATCAACCCCGCTTGAAAGACGTCAAAAAGATACCTTGTAAAATCCCCCGTAGCCGGAAGCTTTTCTGCCCAATGTTGATTGAACGCATCTGTCGTACGACCAGTATTAAACCCTTCAGTTGTTAGTAAATTACTAACCCTCTTTCTTCTTAACGCTTCATTTGTTTCTTCCTTTGTCCAACCTTCTTCTTTCGCAATAACTTGTATTTCTTCAGGACTTCTATCACGAATAAGTAATCCTTTAGTAATTTCAGGAAGCTTTCCTTTTACGACATCTCCAGCGGTTGCTTCCAAGCCCCTTTTTCCAATACGGGCCATGTGAACGGTATCAAACAACAGCTTGACGTGTTTTTGCACACCTCTAGCTTTCATCAACACAGGACCGATTTGACCCCTGGTGAAAATACTAGGATCGTAAATCGCAGTGACAATAGACTTATACCCCTCTTTCACAAGTCGCTTTGTTCCTGCGACATCTACCACCACATAGCCTTTGGGTATTTCCTGACCTTCTTTCCATTTCTTTAATATATTTTCTCCCGAACCAGGGGCTTTCATTCCTTCCATTAACTTATCAAACACCTTGCTTTGCACATAAAGCTGTTGGCCTTTTTGCAAACGGCTTCTGAGCAATTCCAGAGAGTCAAAACTCCCCGCCTTTTTCCCCGCAATTAACCTATCCGCAAGCGTTGCAAAATTCCTTTTTTGAGTAAAGCTCGTCATGTCACTTGTATCATCCGCGAGGTGCATCATGTAATTCGGCACATAATTTATATGATGTCCTGAGTCTCTTTCCCACTTTACTTCTTGATCTAAAGCTTTGCCGTATTTCTCAACATGCTTTGAGTATTTATCCCAGTTGTTTAAAGCCTCTTGAGCGTAACGAATGAATGCTTCTTTATCTTTACTTTCAGGAGCTTTACTTTTAACTTCATCCAATTGCTTTTCAAGAACTTTCCTATCTAATCCACTCTCTCTCATTAGTCCAATAGCCCCTGAGAGATTATCGTAAGCGGTTTTTGCCCGACGATAAACAGGAGATAGCCCGGCGGCTTTTAAAATCCGTTGAGGATCCTTTAAACCGAAATCACGCAATGCAGGGCCTTTTACATCGTTGGTTATTTCATTGGCTTTGTTTCTTGCGATGTTTATCGTAGCGTCTTTTGTACGTTTTATTTGATCAATCGCGGGACGACGGGAGGCCCATTGAGAAACTTGATCAACAAGTTTTTTCGTGCCGTTAACGACGGGTTCCATTAAGATAGAACCACTTTCGGGAGTTAGTTTTTTATGTGAGGTTCCTTCAAGCTTTCCAAGGTCTTCGAGATTTTCCTTCGTGATTTCTAATCCCCCATGTAACTGCTGCCACAATCCTACTTCCTCTCCCCCTCCTTTTCCTCGTCCCTTTTGTGTTTTCTCTGCCACGCCCTTTTCGCCACCTCCTTCAGTCCCTCCGGTTTGTTGTGATAGCTCATTCCTTTGACTGCCTTCCCGCCCTTGGAATGTTTCGCCTCGGTTTCCTTCGCCCAACGTTTCGCTATTTCCGGATGATTCGCGAACAGGAACCCCTTTTGTTTCTTCGATTTGAACGGCATTTTGTACTCCTTCTTTTACTTGTTGCGGTTGCTGCGGTTGTATTTGTGCTGCTTGCCTTGCACTCGGAACTGCCTCTGCCTTCGCAGGACTCCCGAATGAAATCTTCCCACCTTCTACATTTTCAATAGGTTTACTCTCCAACTTACTAGTCGGCTTTACAATCTGTCTCGCCTGCAATCTCTGTTGCAAACTACTTAACTCCTCCTTGCTCAACTCAAAGGGGGCATTCACTCCTCTTTCACCAATAATCGGATACCTTTCCCCCTCAGGCATCTGTCTCACTTTCTTTTCAATATCCTCCTTCTGTGCGTGGGCCATCTCACTCCGCTTATGTGCCTCTAGTTCGAACTTCAACCTTTCAAAAGGACTCATTTGACTAACATCCACTATCGGCGCTGATTGACTTCCGCCTATAAATCTAACTCCCGGACCTATCATCAGATACCTTTCCCCCTCAGGCATCTGTCTCACTTTCTTTTCAATCTGTGCGTGGGCCATCTCACTCCGTCTCTGTGCCTCTAGCTCGAACTTCAACTTTTCAAAAGGGCTCAGTTGACTAACATCCGTCATCGGCACCGATTGACTTCCGCCTTCAAATCTAACTCCCGGACCTATCTGTCTTTCCGGTGGGACTCTTCCTTGTATTTGATCCACATCACTAGCTGTGGTCTTTGCGTTTACATCCCCGGCATTTAACTCACTTCCCGTCTTAGGCTTAGGCTTGACTAAACTCTTCGCCCCCAACGCGGCTAGAATCGCATCCGCAGTACTTACAGTTCTTTCTCCCAGAGTTTTATCCGGTGCCGCTGCCTCACTGGCAGCTTGCGTACCTCCCATTGCTAGGCCTAATCCCATTAATAACTTAGCAATCTCTCCCCCACCAATTGCAGGAAGCTGTGCAAGAGTCTTAGGATCAGTCAGCATATCCGCAAAGTGACTCGGAAGGCTTTGTAATCCCTCTCCAATTGTCTGTGGCTTTGGCTGACCCTCGCTAAACTTAGTTCCTACAACTTCAGGTACTACACTTCTTCCTACTGCCGCATTTATCGTATGCCCAGGAATATTATACGGGTCACTCAATTCCTTTGTAACTTGCTCAGCTCCTGTCAACGTCGGTACCATAGCCGCTATGAATTTGTCAAGAGGGCTTATCTGCAATCCAGTCGGAATCTGTTTTAGATTCCTACTCCCTGATTGCAAAGCCCCTGCGGGTTGAATGATATCCTCCTTTGGAGCGACAAATCCCCCGGTGCTTTTCCCACTAGCGGATTGAATTAACTCAGTCTCAGGTGCAATGAATGGCATACATTTATTTATTTATTTATCTGTTATTGTTTAACCGCAACATTCCCTTGAGAATCAACGTATCTCGTACCCTTCGGCAAAGCACTATGAGCCTCTTGTGAATCAACCATTATTGGAGGAAGCATTGCCGTGAAACTATTTGTAACAGGCACCTGACTAACATCAGGTTTGCTAAACCAACCTCCGGGAGAATTCGTTACCGAATGTGTACTGATATTCGGACTTACTTTTAAAACATCCATAAGATGTTGGAACCCTGCAAGCGTCGCACCATTAGGCACTCCATTTGTAGCCGCCTGGTTCATCGTATTAAAAATCTGTTGTTGAATACTAGGATCGACTTTTACCTTCGCCATATCACTTTCAGGATTTGGTAATTGATTCTTCACACTACTATCCACAATTCCTTGCAACGCCCTTTGCAACTCCATTTGACTCGCAGGACTCATCATCTTCGGCGTTGCAGCTTTTTTCTCCCCGGCAGTTTTCTTTGCATCAAACTCATACTTCTTTTCCTCACTAGCATCTTCTTTCAACCCAAGTCCAATATCAGTTTGATTCATGCGATGCTGGGTATTTTCTTCCCTTTGTTTTAAAATATCCTGTTTCTGTTTAGCCAAAATAGGTACCTGCCCCGCTTGTGCTTCGTGTAGTTTACTCAACGACTTTTGCTCATCTACCTGTCCTTGCAATAATGCAAGCTGTAAAGGAAACTCCGCCGCATCTCTTCCCGCTTTGTCTTTCTGCATTTGAATCTCCGCACGGAGTCTCGGCAATTGAATCAACGCCTGAGATAAAGTATCCCCAAGACCTTGACCAAATTTACCAATGTCTTGCCAGGGAGAATAACCAATTAGTGGCATATATTTATTTTGGTTGCTTGTTTACTTATTGCTTTATATTTGTTAAACGGTTTATTGCGTACCCACTCCACTCTGGCCCCACGTTTGCAAAAGATTTGTAAAAGGATTTCCTCCCAAGAACTGATCAGCTGCATCCGGTGTATTAGCCGCTATCGTAGAAAAAGGTACATTTTGATACAACTGTTGTTGCGACCCCACCGCCGAGGTATTCGCTCCATTATACATTGACGCAGCAGCGCCTCCTGCACCTAAAGCAGCTCCAATTGTCTGTCCAATCCCCGCAAGTACATTACCTGTTTGACTCGCTTGTTCTTCTATCGGGCCGAGGGTGCTTGCAATACCTTGTGCACGTGCATTATTCAATCCTAAAGCACTATTTGCAGTTATATCCTTTAAATACTGTTGCAAGGAATAATTCGTATACCCTTGGTTCTTAGCCCCTGCTTGAGTCCCAGCGGCAATCTTAGCCCCCGCGGCGCCACTTGTAACATTAGGTTTACTTCCTCCTCCCCCACCGATAATATCTTGCAATGACAACTGTCCCTGCAACCTATTATCTTCATTCAAAGCTTGGTCTTGTCCTTGTTTAATCTGACTCTCCGCAGCTTGAGGTGTGCTTTTATCCAAACTCTGTTGGAATATATCTCCCCCTTGTTTAGCAGCGCCTTGTTCCTGTGCGACGATATTCGCCGCGGCTTTGTTCATCGCTGCGACGTCTTCCGCATTTGCTATTGTGGAAAAGATATTGCTTATTCCACTACCGACCATTTGTGCCCCACCTGCCATACCCATAGATACCTCGCTTTTTTAATTGTTAAAATTGTTTTTATTTATTTACTTTTACTTATCTATTAACATTGTAATTGCCCCCACCGCTGCTACTTCCTCCACCCCCATCACCGCCTTGATTACTTAAACTCATTATTGAATTCGCCCCCGTCGTGGCACCAGTAGGAAGCACCGTACCACCTTGTGTCGCAGGCGTGCTATACGCATTATTTAACTTTCCAGCAAGCCAAGTATTAGCCCATTGTTGAAACATATTTCCAATCGGAGCCAACACACTAGGAGCTTGTAAACTCCCCGCTTGTGCAATAGCTTGCCCCGCAACTGTCGCAGGATTTGCAGCCGACTGTGCTTGGCCTATTAAACTACTCTGTTCATTTACAACCTGCTCTTGAAGACTTTGCTGTGCCTGCTGTGCCTGATTTGCAACTTGATTCGTACTTCCTGCAAGCTGTTGCTGCAAACTCGCATTTGCTTGATCAGCCGCGCCAGATTTACCCAATCCCCTATTCGCCAACGCCTCTTGCGTTTCTTGATTAGTCTGTTGAAACTGTTGACCAACTTGTGGCAATGCGGCATCTTCATACGCTTGTCCTCGCTGTTGATAAAACTTAGGAGTGAATCCTGAAAATGCACTATTGATATTTCCAACAGCCTGATTTACTTGCTGCTGCTGTTGTGCATTTTCAGCCGTCGCTTGACTACCGGCATTCGTTGATCCAAAGAGTCCCATATTTTTATTTAGTGAATGATTAGACTTTTAGCATACAGTTGCACATTAGCCACATCTAAATAGCCAACGCGAGTTAAAAAAGGGCGCAAAGGAGAATCCACTGTGCAAGGAACTAACAACCCCCTATTGCCGATAGCAGATAAATGCCCTTCAACAAATTCATTTGTTTGCTTTGATTCTCTCGCTGTGACTTTTTCAGAATGCAACCAAAACAATACACTGGGAAGAATTGACAAACAGCCAAGAATCTCGCCCTCTTTATTGTCTCTGCGAATAACTTGCGTAGGCATAAGTGGCCGATGGTTTTTATCAGCCTTTGCCGCGGCCAGCACTGCTTGAAACTCTTCTTCATTTTGAATGTTTCTAATGTGCATACTTTTAATCTTTCTCGTTTTCCATTCTATAATGAAAGGTTAAAGCCCCAAGCACAGCCGCAGTACTTCCAGTAGTCTGTGCCATAAACCTCACCTGATATCCTTCCATGTTTGTACAGACCTGCGACTGCAACTGATAAGAAGGTATATTCGTGGTGAAAACTAACTGCATCACATCATTTAACTGTCCTGTTTGCATCGGCTGCCCCGGACCGACCATTCCTACATATAGATTCCATCCACCACTAACATCACAATCAAGACTCTCCGCTGCTTTTAAAGTCCCCGGATGCTTGAAATCAAGAAACGCCGTAGCGGCAGTAGCCTGCGTCGCGTCATACGTATTATTATTCGCTCCTCCGTATATGTAAATCCCATTTGCAGTATTGATATAAACTTGTCCATTGTATATTTCAAACCCCGTTGGAACAATAGTAAGTACCTGAGTTAAATCCGTAAGCGTACTACTTCCATCAGGAGTTCCTGGGTATGTAATATACAATTGAAAAGTAGGAGCTACGATATTTTGCGAAGTATACCAATTTACTCCTCCCTCTCCTACTGAAGTCGCATTACCTTTCACCCAGGCATATGTATGGCCAGGTACTGTATTAAAGCTAACAACCGAACCTCCAGTAGTCGCAGGGGTTAAAGGAGAAAAGATAGTAGGAGTATAAGTACTCCACGAAAGAATCTTTATCGTCGGGAAGTAACTAAAAATATAAATCAATCCATTAAGATACAACCAGTATCTTCCTGTTGTAGGATCAACAATGGAACAAGCCCCCGCTGCACTGTTTATTCCGTTCGCGATTAAACTCGCTTGGATCAATGAATCAATAGCACTTCCCAAATCGTTGACAAAAGAAAATCCAGTAATCTCTCTCGCGCGTAAGCTCCTCACTCCTGTGTAATGAAGATATAAAACATCCAAATCTCCCATAGGTTGAACGCTATTCGCAGCAATAGTTCCTGAATTCTGAATAGTTTGAACTAAATCCCACTGCAAAGGATCGGCATTTGTTTGCCATATTTGAATACAGTTCTGACTAAAGAAGGCAAGATTACCTTGGAATTCTGCAATAGCCATTAAATTCGTCGACTGTCCATTTACATCGCTCAATTGAACATAGCTATTGCCAATTCCTGTAAGACTATTCCACGATGCCGCATCGTCGATGCTTGAAAAATACACTGTATCTTTTGCAAGTACATATTCTTTCTTATTAAAGGTAAAAGCAAAAGTCGGTGTAATTCCTGTAACTGTGCCATAGCCCAAAAGCGTCTGTGAGCTTGAGGTTAAATCTGTCACAATAATACTATATCCATCCCCTGTTTGTATAGTAGCGGCTCCAGTTAAATTGAACTGATAAAACTCTCCAATTCCATCAAGAGGATCAATTCCGCCGGTGATTGCGGTGCAAGTAGTAACAAGCTTTTGAGGAAGCGTAAAGTTCATATAAAATTACTTTTAACTCAATTAAGGTTGATATACAGTGACACCATTGCTTGTTGCAGAGTTTCCTTGTGAATCAGTAACGACACAGACCCATGCAGTTAAATCACTACCCGCTGTATCATTGCGATAGAATTGAACTGATTGAGCTGTGGGACTCGATACATAAAACCCTGTCGCGCCGTTTGCAAATTGCCATGAATAAGTATAAGGAGGGTAACCGCCAATGACAGAACACGTGACAATCACTGGTGAAAAGGTAGCAGTGATGTTATTGTTGCGTGTAAAATTAACAGATGTAGGACTAACCGACGCAATCATTAAATTAGTTCCTACACTTCCTACACCTAAGTAACTATTGGAGTCAACAGAATATGTTAACGTTTGTGGAGGATCATTATTCGTCGTAACGATATTCGAAAGATAAAGTATATTCCCATCAGCAACAGCGAGCCAAGTTGTATTAACTCCTCCCATTGTATTTGAATTTATATCATTTGCAATAGCTGTGACCAAAGCAGGAATGGTGGTTAAAAACGCGGCGGCCCCTGTTATTAAAGAAATTCCATTAAACGTTAAAGTTGACAACGAAGCAGTAGATGTCTGTGCACCTATCGAAAAGATTAATCCTAAAAATCCACAGCAAATACCCACTGCTGTTACACTAATATTCGCATTATTAGTATAGCTGTTAAAACTCGTTGCATAGATGAAAATCGTTTGATTCCTATTCTGCGCATAAAACCCACTACTCCCTTGATAACTACTAATGGCTGAAGCCACGCTGTTTGCAAACTGTTGAATAGTTTGCTGGGAGGTCCAAATAACAGGATAGGGAATTAAAGAAACTGTGTCCGCCCCGCCTGTTAAAGTAGCCGAAACAGTCAAATAAGCACTTGACGTACTCATGCTTATTGCATTCCCTGCTGAACCTGGGGAACGGGCAATTATTTTATAAACACCCCCTTGAGTCGAAGGCAGGGCAGAAGCTTGAGTATTCAAGCTAGACACTTGATAATTGACTCCGTAAATTCCTGTCTGATTAATAGCGGCTATGAGGTTTTGTAAAGTGTCTTGTATAACACTTCCAATTAAAACACTTCCTTCAGCAGGAGTCCCAGGGAGTGTTGTAACAAAAGTATACAATGTTGATCCAATAATAATTGTATCGTTATTGGATAAATTAGTTCCAGAAAAAGCAATCTGTCCTGACGCTGCTACTGGGCCTACAGTAATCGCCGTGAGTTGACTGGCTCCTACTATAGTTAAATTGGCCGTGTTATTCCCAGAGACGGGAGCGCCTCCTGTGGGGGTAAAAGTAAATCCTGTAGTATCTCCAAACATGTCAGGATCGTCAGGAACTATTGAAATTATAAACAAAGTAGGCAGCATGCTTAAAGTAATACCATAGGTTGAGCCTGAAATAAGTACAGGTGCTGCTGCGGTTACACTCAAATTGGCAATGATTTGTCCTGTGTTCCAAGTAGTAATTCCAGAGTAGTTCACCCCTGGAGTTCCTTGAGCCATTATTGCCAAGTATAAATTATTCAATGTAGTTTGTACATCAACTCCAATCAACACGTTGATGTCCCAATCACCTCCGCTTACATTAGAAACACCCGCCGTTGAAAGGGATGCAACAAAAGTATAATGAGCCAATGAAGTTCCATGACCCGTGAGTCCTGTATAGATAAAAACATTCTCACTAGTTCCTGAAGGCTGTGTAGCCCCATTACTACTCAACACTCCTGTAACTACTGTAGACGAACTTGGCACACCTGCGACGATTTGAAACTGTCCTTGTGCTTGTGCTCCTTGTGTAGGAGTCGTCGTGGGAGCTTCATTTACAAATGAAAGCCCTGGAATAAGGTTTTCCACTGCGCCACTTATATTTAACGTGCGTGCTGTTAAAGTAAAAGAAGGATACTTAGCCAAGGACAATAGCGAAGCAATAACATTCGCATTTGCAGCGGCGCAATAATAAGTATTATTATACCCAGTACCATGATTAACCGCATTATACAAATACGAAATTGTCTGATAAACATTTGTCCCAATAAGTACTTGACCCTCTACAGCTGAAAGCACAGAAACAAAAGTATAAGTCTTTCCTCCAATGAAAATTGTTTGTCCATTACTAGGATTCGTTTCTTGGGCACTTGCTAATACCGCAGTGGGATAGGTAGTATTGCTTCCAGTAGTTATATTAAACCCCGAAAGACTTTCTGTTATCACTTCTACATTATAACTTCTTCCCGGAATACCTAATAAATCCATCTCTGTTCCATTAGAAATAGCTGTGTAGTCAGATGTATTATTAACAAGACTCGCTATTTCTTGCACTACACTTGTATAGGTAGTTAAATAAGGAAGCACCAGCCCTGCAACAAAGTCCGCAACTAGCTGTCCGTTGTAATAACAAAAAGTCCCAGCAGCTCCAAAGGTTGCAATTACAAAAGGAAGTCCTCCAAAGCATCTAGCCATTACCACAGCAGTCATCCCACTAATTCCATCCGGGGCTATTAACTGCTGATAAGTAACTCCCCCAGGAACTGTCACACCCGCTACTGAAAGGCTGCCGAATGTCATTAATCCGACAGAAGTAGCTACAAGGCCGAAACAATTCGTGGTGTTCCCCACTAATGTTATTGCTTTTCTTTTCTCGACCTGGCCTCCTTGGTTGATGTGACAGTCAGTCAAAGTATCTAACGTGCCCGGTTGAGAGGTAAGCTCAGAACGACGGGTGTCAAGTCCTGGTTTGAAGTTAGATATTTGAAAATAAGGCATATTTTTATCTTAGGAGTTAAATTGTTTATGGTCTTCTTCAAAAGAAGACCAACCTGCGAAACGAACACCTTCGTATATTTCAATGATAAGTGCCTCGTGAACTTGCAAAGATTTCATTGCTTCTTTTAAAAGTTCGTCGCAGGATTCTTTAGAAAGTTCTGCAAGCGTGAGAATTTCTACCCCTGCATTTAAAGTTGTTACCTTTCTTAGGGTATTCCTGTAAGCTGAATCGTGAAGGAAAGCAGCCTTCCAGTAAGGACCGAAGGGAGGAATCATCGGCCACAGACCGGAAGGGGTTGATGCACCATCGCTAGTGGCACCAAAAGGGATTTCAAATAACGTGCCATCGTTTGAGAGATAGCGAACAGCTTCGAGGAGAGTGAAGTTCCTCCCATCCTCAGTAGAGACTTTAAACTGTTCTGTTTGAAATCCTTGTCGCATAGGTCAATAAGTAAATCCAAGGCCAGTCTCAAAGCAAGGAGTGCGAGAGTTCTTGCCTTCAGTAAACAAAGGAATCGAAACTCCAATGAGTGCAAAGGTGTTCTTGGTGAGTTTCTTCTCAAGCTTCAACTCAGGCTCGATCACATAAGTATTACGATACCATGAATATCCAGATTCAACTTCAATACTCGCTTGAGTATCGAAATGCTGAATAAACGCATAGCCAGTGATAAGTTGGGCAGAACCAATAGTAGAGCCAACACCCTCAAACTGAATACTACCACCCAACAAAAACCGAGAGTCGATGTGGTATTCAGCATTGATAACATCAGTCGCTCCTTGACCAGTGACTTGCTTCCACGAAGAAGCGGCTTCAATTGTCACAGAAGACCAGTCGTAGTTCGTATTAAACGAAGTAAGATATTCCTCAGCACTATTGAAGAACGTTGGGATGTTCGTTACTTGCGCCTTGCTTGTCAAAACAAGGCTTGCGATCAAACTAACTGCTAATACTAACTTTTTCATTTGTTTTGTCTTTCTCTTGTTGTTGTTTACCATTACGGAATTGTCCAACAATTCCGTTCAATCCACCATTATCCGTCCACCATTGCCAAACCGCGGGCGTAACAGCCTTGACCTTACTCCACTCTTTGGCAATCCAAATGCCGAGGAGTTCAAAAAACTCACGATGTTGAATAATGAAAGCGATCATTTTGCAGTGTGAAATGTAACATATAACACTGCTACAATATTAACAGTAAGCGTAATGCCTACTCCGATGAATACAAGTCTGGCTAATTGCCAGATTGCTTTTTGCGTATCGTGAATGTTCATTTGTAATTGTTCAACTTTGGCTTCGAGCCTCGCCACACGTTCCCCTTCAATGCTCATATTTGTTTATTGGTTTTTAAGTTCCTGTCTTCGCCCCCTTGATTGCCGGTACAAGTTCCCACATAATTTTTGTCATGGTTAAGTTCACCCCGCCCAAAGCCGCTGGCCTTCAATTTCCCAGCATCAACCAGGGGGCCGGGTTGAACGTCGTTGCGCCTGGAATAACCGGTATGGTTTTCCCACGTGACCCGGCAGCATATATGCTCAGAATCTCCAGTGGCGACA
>Ga0116119_1000595_pt1 | contig 20669 bp, 15 predicted proteins | sample June2015DPH_11_1_2_FD_89791 | JGI IMG/M metagenome (GOLD analysis project Ga0116119, IMG submission 89791) | Peatland microbial communities from SPRUCE experiment site at the Marcell Experimental Forest, Minnesota, USA - June2015DPH_11_100 | ecosystem: Environmental > Terrestrial > Soil >...
AGGTGAAGTCAGGCAGCAGGTCATTGTCAGCGCACATCACGACGCCGCTTATGTTTTTCATATTCTGGATCGCCTGCCGAAGCTTTATACGCCTCTTATGGCTATAGGCGTTTTGCTGCTGGTGGTGGCCACCCTCGTGTCATTGATTGCCGCTATTATGTCGCTGTTTGGCGCTCTTTTTCCACAGTGGATTGCCATCACCTTGCTGGTGGCAGGCATTTTCGAAATACCCTTCCTCTTCTTCACCACCTCGCAGGTTGTCCCTGGCGCGGGGGATAACATGATCGCTGTAGCCATAGCTGCCGGCATCGGCAGGATTTTCGGCGAGGCTAAGGCAGGAGCGACTAACCCGCTGAACCATACACGCCTGATACTGGCTTCCTTTGATGCCGAGGAATGCGGACTGCGAGGCGCCCGGTCTTATATCAGGGCGCACAAGGAGGAATTGCTCAAAACTAAAACTTTCGTCCTGAATATGGATACTATTTACCAGGTGAAAGACCTGAATTTCATGGATGCCGACCTTAATTCTACAGTGAAGCTATCCCGTGAAATGGCGCAGCAGTGTATTGACATCGCTGGATCAATGGGCTACAAAGCCGCCATGTCCCGTATGTCTCCCGGCGGGGGAAGTACGGACGCAGCGGCCTTCGGTGAGGCGGGCATCGAGGCCACCAATCTGGCGGCCATGAGCTTTAACATAAAGGACTTTGAGCAGGGCTTCGTCTATCATACGCCCAGGGATTTAAGCAAATATATAGAGCCGGAGGCTGTGGAGGCCTCCCTGAAAGTCATCCGGCAATACATATTGGAAAAGGATAGCCCGGCTTCACAAATTTAATATCCAGCCAGCCGATATGTTACTATATATTGTAAATGTCTATCTTTGATTACTATTTCCGCACGCGGTTGAGACCGTACCGACAGTAAGCCATCTCAGGGGGGCTACCTTGCCTTCAGCATTCCGTGAAGATATAAGAAATATAGCTATTATTGCGCATGTCGACCATGGTAAGACCAGCCTGGTCGATGCCCTGCTCAAGCAGAGCAAGGTTTTCCGCGATAACCAGCAGATGGGCGAACTGATCATGGACCTCAACGCCCTGGAGCGCGAGAAAGGCATTACTATATTGGCCAAGAACACCGCCGTCATGTACCGTGGCGTCAAGATAAACATCATAGATACACCCGGGCATGCCGATTTCAGCGGCGAAGTCGAGCGTGTAGTAAACATGGCCGACGGCTGCCTGCTGCTGGTGGATTCGGTGGAAGGCCCCATGCCTCAGACACGCTTCGTACTGAAGCAGGCCTTCGAAAAGGGCCTCAAGCCTATCGTCGTCATCAACAAGATCGACCGTGAAAACGCACGTATAGCCGAGGTTGTCAGCCTTACTCAGGACCTTTTCCTGGAGCTGGCTACCACCTCCGACCAGCTCGATTTCCCCGTTCTATATGCCAGCGCCCGAAACGGCACCTGTACGACCGACCCGGCTGTGAAAGGCACCGATATGGTTCCGCTTTTTGAGGCCATACTCAAGCAGGTCCCGCCCCCCGCCATCGATGACGGCCCCTTCCAGATGCTGGTTTCCAATCTCGATTACGATAACTATAAGGGCAGGTTTGCCATAGGCCGGATCAGCCGAGGCAGCGTGAAACCTAAGGATATAGTGGCAGTGATAGGCGGCGACGGCACACCCCAAAAATACGAGGTGGATGATGTCTTCACCTTTATGGGGCTGAGCCGCGTCCCGGTTGAAGACGCCTCTGCGGGTGAGATCGTATCAATCACCGGGCTTGCCGAGGTCAGCATTGGAGATACCGTGGTCGACCCCGACCATCCGGACGCACTTCCCCGCATCGAGATCGGCGAGCCGACCGTAAAGATAACCATGGGCGTAAACGGCTCACCCTTCGCCGGTCGCGAGGGTAAGTATTGCACCTCACGGCAGTTGAGGGAAAGACTCTACCGTGAGCTGGAGGTCAACATCAGCCTGCACGTGCAGGATACTGACAGCCCTGACCTTTTCCTCGTATCAGGTCGCGGTGAGTTGCACCTGGCCATACTGGTGGAGACCATGCGCCGCCAGGATTACGAGTTCGAGATTTCACGCCCGGAAGCCATCACCCGTGAGGAAAACGGAAAACTCCTGGAGCCGGTCGAACAGTTAATCCTGGATACACGTGAGGATTATATCGGTGTGATCACCGAGATGCTGGCAAAACGCCTGGGCAAAATGTCCGATATGCATAACGACGGTAGGGGCAATTTACGAATGGAATATCGCATACCTACGCGCGGCCTGATCGGGTTCCGCAGCGCTTACCTGACAGCCACCCGCGGTGAGGGCGTTATGAATACACTCTTCTTGGATTACGAGCCGTATGCCGGTGAGATAGTCTCGATCCGCAGCGGTGCACTGGTGGCAGCAGAAGAGGGTGTGGCTGTCACCTATGGCCTCAACAATTCGCAGGAGCGCGGCATAACCTTCATCGAACCGGGGACCCCTGTCTATGAAGGCATGATAGTGGGCATGAACTCCCGTCCCACCGACCTGGCTGTCAATGTCTGCAAAGAGAAGAAGCAGACCAATATCAGGTCATCTACCTCGGATATAGCTGTAAAGCTGACGCCGCCCTTGAAGTTCAGCCTCGAAGAATCCATGGATTTCATCAACAGCGACGAATTGGTGGAAGTCACACCCAAAAATATAAGGCTCAGGAAAAGGCTGCTTACGCAGAACGCGCGGGCCAGGGCCAAGAAGGCGTCGGAAAGAGGGTAACATTTAGGCCGAGGCCTTATTCTGGGAATATGCGGGTTTGATCGCAAAACAACCCATAAATTTCATTAAAAATACGCTGAAGTACTAATATCTATATAAAGAATTATCGTTTATAATTATATTTTGCACGGTTTGCGAAAGCCTTCTGCACAAACGTGGGGAGAATTTAATAAAATGAAAATATTGCTGGTCTATCCGGAATATCCGGATACTTTCTGGAGTTTTAAACACGCTTTAAAGTTCGTCAATAAAAAGGCCGCTTTCCCGCCGCTGGGGCTTTTGACCGTCGCCGGCATGCTGCCGCATGAACATGAGCTTAAGCTTGTGGATATGAATACCCGCAAGTTGAAAGACAGCCATATCAAGTGGGCCGACCTGGTCTTTATAAGCGCCATGGTGGTGCAAAAAGACTCGTCCCATAAAGTCATCGATAAGTGCAAGAGCCTGGGCGCCCGTGTAGTGGCCGGAGGGCCGCTCTTCACTACGCAGTATGAGGATTTTCCGGGTGTGGACCATTTCGTGCTGAACGAGGCCGAAGTTACGCTTCCTCCTTTCTTGGAAGACCTGAAAAAGGGCTGCGCCCAGCATATCTATACTTCGGATACCAGGCCGGATATCAGGCTGGCGCCGGTGCCCAAGTGGGACCTGGTAGATACCAACAAATATTCAGCTATGTCCGTTCAATATTCCCGCGGCTGCCCCTTTGACTGCGAGTTTTGCGATATAGTGGTGCTGAACGGCAGGGTGCCCAGGACCAAGAGCAGGGAGCAGCTGCTGCGCGAGCTGGAAGCCATTTATAAAACAGGCTGGCGTGAGAGTGTATTCATTGTCGACGATAATTTTATCGGCAACAAAAAGAAGTTGAAAGCAGAGATCCTGCCAGCCGTCATCGATTGGATGAAGAAAAGGCGTTATCCCTTCACATTTTTAACGCAGACGTCCATAAACCTGGCCGACGATGAATACCTGATGCAGCTTATGACCAGGGCCAATTTCAACCAGGTCTTCATAGGGATCGAGTCGCCCAGCAAGGAAAGCCTTGCCGAGTGCGGCAAAACGCAGAATGAGACCCGCGACCTGACAGCCGCCATTAAAACGCTTCAAGACCGCGGCCTGGAAGTGCAGGGTGGCTTCATCGTGGGATTCGACCACGACCCCCAGGCCATTTTTCAGGATATCATCAACTTCGTCCAGGGCAGCGGTGTAGTAACTGCCATGGTCGGACTTCTGCATGCTCCCAACGGCACCAGGCTGTACAAACGGCTAAAGAGCGAGAACCGTCTTACCGGCAATTTCTCTGGCAACAACACCGACCTGGCCATTAATTTCGTCCCCAAAATGAACATGAAAACCCTGATGGACGGCTATAAAAGGATTGTGGATACCCTGTATGCTCCCAAGCAGTACTACGAAAGGGTGATAACCTTTTTGAAGCAATATAAGCGTAAATCGCCCAGGGCAGGCCGCTTGAAACCACAGCATTATATGGCGCTTTTCAAGTCATTCTGGATTTTAGGCGTAACAGAAAGTGGCAGGCAGCATTTCTGGAAGCTGGTTTTCTGGACGATGTTCAGGCGCCCGAGGGCCTTCCCGATGTCGATAACGCTGGCGATCTACGGCTTTCATTTCCGCCAGGTCGCGCATAGATATGCATCACCCATGAATTTAGCCGGCGCTTGATTTGAACCCGCTGACCAGCCGTCTAAGTTGTCCGATGATTTTTTCGTCCCCGGCCACCTGCCGCGGCTTTTTGGCCAGTGCTGTCACACTACCGGCCCATTTCATGTTGCAGATGGATGCATAGGTCTTGAGGTTATCGATAGCGCTGCCTATTCCTTCCTCTGCGACGGCGATACCTGCGAAGGATTTGCCTTCCAGACTCGGCCATATGGGGCAGGTACGGTCAATGAAATTCTTCAACAGGCCTGAAAGCATTTCAAAGTAGACCGGTGTGCCGAACACGATAAGGTCTGCTTCCAGTAGCCGTGGATAAATTTCCTGCATATCGTCCTTGATGCTGCAGATACCCTTTCTGTTCTTTCCGCCCTTTTCGCAGCTAAGGCATCCGCGGCATGCCTTAATGTCCTGCTTGCGCAGAATTATAAGATCGGACGCAATGCCGCTGGATACGGCCATGGCATGCAACTGCTTGAGCATCCATTCTGTATTGCCATTGCGCGGTGAGCCGCAGACGCTGACCAGTTTCATGCTTTAGTCCAGGTCGGCTTTGGTGAAACCCGTGAAGAAACAGCTCCGGTTTCCCATGTGGCAAGTGGGGCCGGCAGGCTCGGCTTTGACCAGCAGCGTATCACTGTCGCAGTCTTTCGATATCGACTTCACCTTCAACACATTGCCCGAAGTCCCACCCTTATGCCACAGCTCCTGCCGGCTGCGGCTGTAGAACCACATCTCACCGCTCTCCAGCGTCAGCTTGAGCGACTCTTTGTTGGCATAGCCCAGCATGAGGATGGTACCGTCCGCAGCGTCCTGGATAATGACGGGTATAAGCCCTTTATTATCGAATTTCAACATAATTAACTCCTTTTATACCTGTTGGAGGTGGCCGCAATCGTTAGTCAGGCGACGGCCAGGGCTTCCGAGAGGTCTACATCACCGGTATAGAGGGCCTTGCCAATGATAGCACCCTCAACCCCTATCGCAGCAAGTTTTTTCAGGTGCTCTACGGATGATATGCCTCCCGAGGCGATGACAGGTATTTGCAGGCTGTTTACCAGTTCCTGCGTGGCTTCGAAGTTGGGCTCAGTAAGCGTGCCGTCCCGTTTTACATCGGTATAAATTATCCGTTTGGCGCCGATACCGGCCATCATACTGCTCAAGGCTACCGCCGTTATCCTGGAAATCTTCTGCCAGCCGTGCGTCGTCACATAAGAATCACGTGCATCGATGCCGATAACGATGGCCTCGCCGAACCTCTTAATGATCCGCCGGGTAAGCTCCGACTGCTCCACGGCTACGGTTCCCAGTATCACCCGCTGCACCCCCAGCTTGATAAGCTGTTCTACAACGTCCTCCCTCCTGATCCCTCCGCCTAGCTCAACCGCCAGGCTTGTATTCTTTACTATATCCTCGATAGAGCGCGTGTTGCGCACTTCGCCCGAAGCTGCACCGTCCAGGTCCACCAGGTGCAACCGCCGTGCGCCCTTTTCCTGCCACTTTAAGGCGGTGGCAACGGGGTCCTCGGAGAAGACAGTCTCCTTGCTGTAGTCGCCCTGGTAGAGGCGCACACACTTGCCCCCCTTCAAATCTATGGCAGGTATAATTTCCATCTTATTATTGATCCATTAAGATTACGCCCTTCTCAGCGAGCACGTCAATATGATCATCCGTGTAGCCCGGCTAGTGCAATATCGGAAAAGTCTAACATTTACACCACTATATGTAGTTGTTTACAACGTTAAAAATACCATTTAAGGTCATTGACTTACAAAAATTAGGACTGTATACTTTGGGCACTATTATATTTGGGGGTATTCTATGAAGCTGTCGTGTCTGCAGGAGAATCTTAACAAAGGCTTAGGTATTATCGGCAGAGCAGTCGCTACAAGAACCACCCTTCCAATTACACAGAACGTATTGATCTCCACCGACCAGTCTCAGCTCAAGCTGGCGGCCACCAATCTGGAGATCGCCATAAGCTCCTGGATAGGGGCCAAGATAGAAAACGAAGGCTCTATAACTGTGCCGGCGCGCATTTTCACGGAATTTATAAGCTCATTGCCCAACGATGTTATAAGCCTTAACCTCAAGCATCACACGCTGGAGATTAAATGCGGACGCTATGAGGCCCGTATAAACGGCTTGGACGCTGCGGATTTCCCACCTATACCCCAGGTGGGCGATGGCTTCATGACCAAAATACTTGAGGAGGAGCTGAAGCAGGCCATCAGCCAGGTCGCCTTTGCTGCGGCCACCGAGGAATCGCGACCCGTTTTGACTGGAGTGCAGACCGAGTTCGAAGGTAGCAAACTCACCCTGGCTGCCGCCGATGGTTTCAGGCTGGCTGTTCATCGTTCCAACCTGATCGAACCGGTGAAGGATAAGGTCTCCATGATCATACCTGCCAAGGCCTATCACGAGCTGCACCGCCTTATGTCCGAGCCCGACCAGGAAATCGAGATAACGCAGAATGCGCAGAAGAGCCAGGTGCTCTTCAAGCTCAAGAATATCGAGATGGTATCGCAAATTATCCAGGGCACCTTTCCCAACTACTCGCAGTTGATACCGCAGACCTACGGCACCAAGGCCAGGATAGACGTGGCTGAGTTCCAGAGGGCTATCAAGATGGCGTCCATCTTCGCACGTGACGGCAGCGGCATAGCGCGTGTGATCGTTACGCCCGGGGCCACCGTCGAAGCCGGCAAGATTACCATTTCAGCCCGCGCCGACGAGATCGGCGATAATGTAGGCGAGATCGATGCGCTGGTAGACGGTGAGGCCGCCAAGATAGCCTTCAACGCCAGGTACCTCTCGGATGTGCTGTCGGTCATCAAGCAGGCGCAGGTATCGCTGGAAGTCACCACCCCCTCCAACCCCGGCGTCATCCGCCCGGTCGGTGTGGACAACTACGACCACGTCGTCATGCCGATGTTCGTGCAGTGGTGAGTAGATTCGAAGAGCCTTCCGCTGAACAAGGCGATTCGGTCGCCCCCATCTCTGGGTCGAAAGGGAGCATTTGCTCTGGTAACTCTTTACTCTCTGCCACCCATATCCATATTCAACTTGAATCTCTTGATGTTATAATAGGTTACAAGTTCAAATCTTGCGGGAGATGAAAGGGTAGGTGCGGAAGATGCCACAAAAAACAATCTCAGCAATGTGTAAATATAGAGCTATTTTAGAAGGGAAAGAAATGAAAATCCGTCGTATGGCTTATTTGTGGGTGGCTGTGCTGTTTATTGCCGCCACTGTCCTCAGTTCGTGCGTTCCAGTGCCCCAATCAACCCCGAAGGGCATCCAGTTCCTACCCAATATGGGCCAACAGATTTCGCCGCTGGCACCCCAGGGTTCCACATTTGAACCGTTGAATCCCGGTCTGGCCGACAATCCAAACTGGCTGGCCGGGCATGCGGCGACTACCCTGGTGAGTCCGGATAAAAAGACCCTGCTGGTCCTGACGACTGGCTACAACCGCGTCTTTAGAACCGACGGCAAGATAGATGCCTTAGGCACCTATTTCAACTGGCCGGATTCGCAAGAGTACGTGTTCGTCTATGACATTTCGACCAACAAGCCGGTCAAGAAGCAAGTGGTCATGGTTCCCAATACCTACTACGGGATGGTCTTCGATCCTTCCGGGACGGCTTTCTACGTATCCAGCGGACTGGGGGATCTTCCCTATGACACCACCGGCGCCTTTAACCCCGCGAAGGCCGGCGGGGACAATGTCCACGTCTTTACCCTGAACGCTAGCGGATCCTGGCAGCACGCCACAGAGCTTGCCTTGAACCATCCCGAGGGCAACGGCCTTGTTGTAGAGCCGCCTACCGGCGAACAGATCCCGGTCAACGAGATGGTCGCTGTAAGTCCTATGGCCGCTGGCGTGGCGATCTCGCAGGATGGCCTGACGCTGGTAGTGGCGAATTATTATAACGACTCGATCACGGTGTTTACCGGAGGACTGGGCAAATGGTCCAAGGGAACGGATCTCGACCTGCGCCCCGGCAAGAACGACCCTGCCAGGGTGGGCGTACCGGGCGGGGAATATCCGTTTTGGGTGGCTGTGAAAGGGACCGGATCGAGCACCATTGCGTACGTGTCAAGCCTGCGCGACCGTGAGATCGTCGTCGTGAATCTGGACGGGAAACCGGTAATAACGGCACGCATCCCGGTAAAAGGCCAACCGAACAAGATGACGCTGAACGCCGCCCAGACCCTGCTGTATGTCGTCGATGACCAGGCGGATACCATCGATGTCATCGACACTGCCAGGAACGCGATCCTCGAAACGATCCCGGTACTGCCGCGTGGGTCAGTCTTGCCTGCCGCGCTAGAGAAGTATAAAGGAGCGAACCCCAACAGCGTGGCGCTATCCCCGGATGAAAAGATGCTCTACGTGACGAACGGCAATCTGAATGCCGTGGCGGTGATTGCGCTGAGCGCGAGCAACAGTGGTTCCAAGGTGGTTGGACTCATTCCGACCGGTTGGTATCCGACCTCCGTGAGTTTAAGCGGCGATGGCAAATATGTGTACGTGGTGAATGCCAAGTCGCCGACGGGTGCGAACCCGACCTGGTATTATAGCTTCGGCCCGCCGACACACCAAAATGGCTATGCCAGTAATGCGTATAATCCCCAGTTGACCAGAGCTGGTCTGCAGAGCTTCCCGACCCCCGATGAGGCGCAACTCCTGACGCTCACTGCGCAGGTAGCCGCGAACAACCGTTTCTCAAGCACCGTGAGTACAAATGACGTGGCAGTCATGGACGCCGTACGTCAGGGTGTCAAGCACGTGATCTTTATCATCAAGGAAAATCGGACCTACGATCAGATTCTGGGCGACCTTGAGATCGGCAATGGCGACCCTGCTCTGGCTGAATTCGGCAAGGCGCTCACGCCCAATTTGCATTCGTTGGCTCGAACGTTCGTCACGTTGGATAACTTTATGTGCACCGCTGAAGTCAGCTATGATGGCTGGGCATGGTCCACTGCGGCTCAGGCTCAAAACATGGTAGAAAGTCAATACCCGGTGACCTACGCGGGACGCGGCCTCAGCCTCGAACAAGGTGGTTTAAATCGTAATGTTAACGTTGCCCTTCCGGGCGTCGCCGAACGTCAGGCCGCCAATCCCCTGACGTCGGACGATCCGGATGTGCTGCCGGGCCAGACCGACGTGGCTGCGCCGGATGGACCGGACAATGAAATCAATACCGGCTTTTTGTGGGACGCTGCGTTGCGGGCAAAACTCACCGTGCGAAACTATGGGTTCGCCATTGATATTACCCGCTATACATTCCCCCCAACCTCCACCTACAGCCTTTCTCTCGCTCACGATCCGGCCTCAACCAACACGGTTACGGCTTACCCTGTCAATGTTTCCCTCACCCCATATACTGATCCGTACTTCCGCGGTTGGGATCCCACGTATCCGGACTATTGGCGTTTCAAGGAGTGGGAGCGGGAGTTCGACACCAAGTACGTCAATGGTGGAGAGGATCTTCCTCAGTTAAGCCTGGTCCGCTTGATGAACGATCACACCGGAAACTTTGCCACCGCAATTGACGGCGTGAATACTCCGGAGCTGCAACAAGCTGACAACGACTATGCGGTTGGTCTGCTGATTCAAAAGATCGCAGGCAGCAAGTATGCCAACAACACGCTGATCTTTATCATTGAAGACGACTCCCAGGATGGGCCTGATCACGTCGATTCGCATCGCAGCCCTGCGTTCATTGCCGGTGCTTATGTGAAGCAGGGTGCACTGGTATCCACGCAGTACAACACCATCGACTTTTTGCGCACGATAGAAATGGTCCTGGGCCTCCCGCCGATGAACCTGAACGACGCACTCGGGACACCCATGGCTGATGTCTTCGACACGACGCCGAGCAAGTGGAGCTTTACCGCCGCTCCCTCACCGGCGCTCTACAATACAAAACTGCCGCTGCCTCCGAAGCCGGCCAGCCTGATCGTGCCCAAGCCAATGCACGACGCGGAATACTGGGCAGAGGTCACGAAAGGGGTGGACTTTACCGGCGCAGACAAGATGGATTTCCCGTCCTACAATCGCATCCTTTGGACAGGCTTGATGAGCAGTCAACCTTATCCCGCCGCACCGACCGGAATGGACCTGAGTCAGAACCGCGAAGAGCTCCTCGCGGGGCACGAGAGGTCTCTGAAGCAATGACTCGTTTGGCGAAGGCGGCTACAACTATCTGAACAAGGCGACTCGGTCGTCTCTGCCTCTCGGTCGCAAGGGAGTATTTGCTCAGATCTTTACTCTTTTACCGCCCATTTTTCTGTAGATATCCATATTCAATTTGAATCTATTGATGTTATAATAGGTTGCAAGTTCAAATCTTGGGGGAAATGAAAGAGTAGGTGGGGAAGATGCCACAAAAAACAATCTCGGCAATATGTAAATATAGAGCTATTTTAGAAGGGAAAGACTTGCCATATCCCAAACATCGTTATAAATATGTGGAAATAGAGCTTAATGGTTTCATTGTCCAGCGGCCCATCTGTAAGACTGTAAGGAATTCAAGGCGATTACCGATGTTAATTGCATTTGCTGCATCTGTAAATCCAGAACGTAAGATAAGACTTAGGTTTGACGAATCGGGCTATTATGTTGTTGGCTATAGGTGCATAAGAGAAAGAAAAGTATTAGCTTTGATGATTGTTTGAAAATATGGGGGTGATACTATGGTAGCCAAAGCTTTTGTACTCGTCACCACGTCAGTAGGCCAGACTAAGGGAGTACTCAACAAACTTAAAAAGCTCGACGGTGTCAAATCTGTGGATGTTGTAATGGGCCCCTATGATATCATCGCAGTAGTAGAAGGCGACTCCATTGACTCCCTTGGCAAGCTTATCACCGAGAATCTTCATAAGGTTGACGGCATTGAGCGCACACTTACCTGTCAAACAATTCGTATTGCATGATAGACATGCCGATGTCTAAGGCCCGTTTGGTGTCATCTCCCGTTCATTCCCATTAATTGACCAGTCAATTTACGTTTGAACTTGCATATATACAGTGAAATAGTATAATGACCCCTGTAACAATCTCCTTCTCAAGCCTGCCAATCCTCATAAGCAGGAAAAGATAAAGGCCCAGAAAACGAACCGGGAGGTATGATACATGGAGTTTAACGGCATAACCTTAGTCACCGGCGCTGCAGGTTTCATGGGCAGCCACCTGGTTGAATACCTGGTCTCAAAAGGCGTTCGCGTCAGGGCTACCGCCCGTCCCCGCAAGGACACATCCTTCTTCGATAAACTCGGTGTGGAGTATGTTGCCGCCGACCTGACGAAGCCTGAGACCGTCCCGGCCCTATTTGAAGGTAACGTGGACAGGGTATTTCACCTCGGCGCAATCTGCAATTTTTCCACGCCCTATAAGAAGCTTTATCCAACGAATGTCGCCGGGGTGGAGTGCATAACCGGCCTGGCGCTCACGGCCAAAGTGAAAAGATTTGTCCATGTTGCTTCCACCAGCGCCTACGGACCTTATCGCGGTATCCCCTTTACGGAGGATGGCCCCAGGGAGCCGCAGGATGATTACGGGAGGAGCAAGAGAGATGGCGAGAATAAGGTATTACAGAGGATTAAGGAAGGGCTGCCTGCTGTGATGACACGGCCGTGCACGGTCTATGGACCCCGTTGCACCGACGGCGCAGGCAAAGCCTTCTCCAGGCCGACTTCCATTACTGCTATTCCCGGGAAGGGCACACAGCTTCTATCCAACGTGCGCGCCGAGGATGTGGCTGCAGCCGTGGAATACCTCTCCCACCTGGATGAGGCGGTGGGGCGGGTCTACAACATAGCCGATGATAGCCATCCCACCGTTGAAGAAGCCCTGACCATGGCGGCGCTGGCCTTCGGTACCAAACCGCCCTCGCTGCACCTGCCTCTCTGGCTGGTCGGCATTGTGGCCCGGATTAACGGCATGACGGCCGGCGGGAAGGTGCCGGACCTCGAGTATGATGCCGTCAGGTATCTTTACGACGACTACGTGGTAGATAATTCAAAGCTCAAGAAGACCGGCTACAAGTTCCTGTATCCCGACTTCACAAAATCAATGGAACAGATGAAGGAATGGTACAAGACTCAGATTGCTCAATAGTTGTCCCTGATCATTGGTAATTTATTAAAAAGCGGAGGTTGATATGGCTCAGACAATAGTTATTACAGGTTTAGCTGACGGCATGGGACGGGACGTGGCGAAACTCCTGGCCCAGTCCGGAGATTCTATCGCCGGTTTCGATATGGACGAAGCGGGCATTAATTCCCTGCGAGAGGAGTTGAAAGCCATCGGGGGAGACCATTTGCTGACTACGATGGACATCACCGACCGGCCCGGTATCCTCAAGTTCCGCGACCAGGTCCTGCAGAAGTATGGGAAGGTCGATATTGTATTGTCCAACGTCGGCATCGGCTTTTTCGACCCTTTCGAAGAGGTCAACCTGGAAAAGGCTTTAAAATGCCTTGAGATCAACGTCATTGGCTGTGCCGCCATTTTCCAGGCTTTCATCCCTTCGCTGAGAAAGCAGGGCGGCGGCAAGCTCATTGCCATGTCCTCGCTGGTCGGCCAGATTCCCTTCCCATTTGAATCCATCTATACGGCCAGCAAGTTCGCCATTGAGGGCATGGTAGATGCCCTGCGACTGGAGGTCGCGCCCTTCGGTATCCGGGTGGCCCTGATCGAACCGGCGCAGGTTTCCACCAAATTTGCCGCCAAGATCCATCACCTGCCGCCCGAGGGTTCGCCTTATAGGGAAAGGGCTAAGAGGTTTATAGATAAGGATAACGAGCTTGTCAAAACAGCGCCCACACCCATCCAGGGGGCTCAGATAATTGTCAAGGTGTTAAAGTCGGATAAGCCCAGGCTGCACAATCAGATGGCCTTCAGAGACTCGTTTTTTATGATGATCAACAAATGGCTGCCGGTGTCGGTCAGGGATAACATCCTTGTGAATTTCATGGATATCAAGGTGTAACAGCCGCGTATCCTAAAGGAGACCGCTATGAAAGGAACAAGTGGTTCCGTGATTACAGCGCCGCGATCCCGGGTGGATAGACTCAGGGAGCGCGTCATAACTGCCCCTCAGGAGGTGTGTATCGAGCGGGCCAGATATGTGACTCAATCTATGGCCCGGCATTGGTCCGAGCATCCACTAACACGGATGAGCCTGGCACTAGAGCACATACTGAATAACATCAGCGTTGTCATCAGGGATGAGGAGATTATTGTAGGCTGCAGGACCAGCAAACTTAAAGGAGCCCCCCTTTTCCCCGAGAACAAGTCCCGATGGATGGAAGGTGACCTGGAAAACTTTGACAAGAGGGTCCTGCAGAGGGCGGGTATAACCGAACGGGAGAAGCGGGAGCTGCGCGATGAAATACTTCCCTTTTGGAAAGGCAAGACTGTAGAGGAATACCTTGAGAAGCTGATCCCCGAGGACGTAGCTGCTGACATGGACAAGTATATCTTCACCATGATGTTGGAGATTACTTACGGCATCGGCCATTTCACCATGGATCATTCGAAGGTCCTTAAAATAGGCCTTGCGGGCCTTATCAAAGAGGCCGAGAAAAAATACGCAGCGCTTACCGGCCAGGAGCAATCCTCGGAAAAAGGGCTTTTTTATCAGGCCGTCATACGCTCCCTCAAGGCGGCAATCAGTTTCGCCCGGCGCTACGCCGGCCTGGCACGCTCGATGGCGGAGACGGAGAGCGACAGCGTGCGCGCCGCTGAACTGAGGGAGATAGCCAGGGTGTGCGACCGCGTGCCCGAACACCCGGCAGCTTCATTCCACGAGGCGGTGCAAAGCGTCTATTTTGTCCACCTGATTGCCCAGATTGAATCCGGCGGCAATTCTATCTCTCTCGGGCGAATAGACCAGATCCTCTATCCGTACTACAAAGCTGATAAAGACGCAGGAAAAGTCACCCCCGACAGGGCTAAGGAGTTTCTCGCTCTGCTTTTCTTGAAAACCAATGAGATATGGAATGTCCTTGAGGAGGCTTTCATCCCGGGCGGTGAGGGTGCCGAGGGGAAGACGACGCAGAACGTGACGGTCGGAGGGGTCGGCACAGATGGCAACGATGCCACCAATGAGCTGAGCTACACCGGACTCGATGCTTTTGCCGATATCCGAACAGTGCAGCCCAATTTTAGCGTCCGCCTGGGATCCAAAACACCCGAGAGATTTTTCACGAAAGCGGTGGATTACGCCAGGGACGGCGTGCCGCTGCACCTCTTAAACGACGATGCCATTGTTAAGTCCCTGGTCTTAGGCGGCCATACGCTGGAGGATGCCCGCAATTACGGTGTGGTCGGATGCCTGGAGGCCAATGCACAGGGCAAGACCTTCGGCTCGACCTTTGCCGTCCAGTTTAATGGAATTAAATGCGTGGAGTTTGCGCTGAGCAATGGCATTGACAATATCTTTGGCTATCAATCGGGACTGGAGACAGGTGATCCCTCCGGCTTTACCTCTTTTGAAGATGTCTGGAATGCCTACGCCGCTCAGGTCTCCCATTTCATAGGCCAGGTGGTCAAGGGCATGAATGCGCTGGATAGGGCCATAGCCGAAAATGTTCCCTCCCCCTTTGCCTCCGCCATGATCGAAGGACCCCTGGAAAAGGGAATTGATCTGACGCGTGGAGGCGCTGTTTACAATTCAACAGGCGTGCAGTATATGGGTTTCTCTAATGCTGCGGACAGCCTGTACGCCGTAAAGAAGGCGGTCTTTGAAGACGGGAAAATGTCTATCGGCGAGCTGTCCGAGTGCCTGAGCAATGATTGGCTGGATAAGGAAGATAAGAAGGCTTATTTTCTGAACAGGGTACCCAAGTATGGAAACGATAATGACGAAGTCGATGCCATGGCGGCCAGGATAGTCAATCACTATTGCGATGAACTGGCAAAATATAAGAATTTCAGGGACGGCTCTTTCTGGCCCGGAATATTCTCCGTGGCATTCCATATTGCCTTCGGCGCCTTTGCAGGCGCGACCCCGGACGGCAGGGCCGCCGGTGCAATACTGGGCAACGGCCTTACTCCCAGCGAGGGCAGTGCCGTATCAGGCGTTACAGCCGTTATGAATTCGGTGACCAAGCTCCCACTTCTCAGGGTATATAACGGATGTAACCTTAACCTGAGGTTTGCCGGAAACAAGATCAAACCAGATAACCTAACGGCTTTAGTAAAAGGATATTTTGAGCGGGGCGGTTTTCAGGTCCAGTTTAACATGATAAGCACGGAGAAGCTGAAGGACGCCCAGAAGCATCCCGAAAAATATCGCGATCTGGTAGTTAGGATAAGCGGCTATTCGGTGTATTTTACCGACCTGAGCGAGGTAGCTCAGGATGAGATAATAAGCCGCTGCCAATTCGCACTGTAATAATCATCGCTGATCCCGGCTCGGCTTCCATAATAGGAGCGAAGTAGATTTGCCAGTAGGAGGTTTACAATGGGTCATTACTACAAGGATAGCAAAGAGCTCTATGATATTTATGGGCACTTAATGGAGCGTCTGCTCACAGACGAGAAAATAGGGCCCAAGTTTGGAAGCGCCGGAATCATCATAAAATTCATATACACAGACCCGGACGCCGAGATAACCATAGATTTAAAAAATCCTCCGTCGAAGCCGGGCTATTACGGCTCCTATTACCTGGGCCCGTGTAATGTCAAGGAAGATGTATGGTCTAAACAGTCAGCCGACTTTTCGCACAGTTTCTGGCACGGTTATGAAAACCCGGTGGCGGCAGTTGCCAAGGGGAAGATCAGCCAGGGTGGCAACATCGTTGCCATGTTAAAGCTCTTACCGGTAATAAAGCCGGCATTTGTTATGTTCCCCAAGGTTCTGGTGGATATGGGCCGCAGCGACCTCGTCATTCAAAAGAAATAAACTGCTATTGTTGATAGAATAAATTTTTGACGCGGGCCGGGCCTGCGGCCATTTGTCTGCACATGTCACCTGTTGCCGTCTGAATGTCGGAATGGCATTATTAGCCGGAGAGCATGTTCATGATTTGACTATTCGGTAGGCATCTGATCAATTAAGGAGATGAGGTATGAAAAAATACGACAAACTATATGTCGGCGGAAAATGGGTTTCGCCGGTTGGGACAGAAAAGACGCAGGTAGTCAACCCCTGCAGCGAAGAGGCTATTGCCTCTGTAGCCATGGGAAATGAAGAAGATGTGGACAGAGCCGTGGCCGCGGCCAGGAAGGCATTCCCGGCCTGGTCGAAGACAACGGTGCCGGAACGAATGAAGTTGATGGCTAAAATTGTCGAAGCATTGACGGCTCGTCAAAATGAAATCGGCGATACCATCTCCACTGAAATGGGCATGCCGTCTCCATGGTCAAGGATGATACAGGCCGGGCTGCCCATCAGTACTCTTTCAAGCTTTATATCGATCCTGGAAAAATATGAATTTGAGCATCCCATCGGCCGGACGCAGGTTGTGAGAGAGCCGATCGGGGTCTGCGGATTTATAACCCCATGGAATTATCCTCTCCATCAAATAATGGGGAAAGTGGCACCGGCTTTGGCATCAGGATGTACTATGGTACTCAAACCGAGTCAGTTGGCCCCGCTTAATGCATTCATTCTGGCGGAAATAATGGACCAGGTTGGGGTCCCCGCCGGCGTCTTCAATCTGGTTGCCGGGGCGGGCTCAAAAGTCGGCCGGGCGATTTCATCCCACCCGGGAGTTGATATGATTTCTCTTACCGGTTCCACAAAGTCCGGCGAAGCTGTATTGCAGGCAGCAGCAAAGACAATCAAAAAGGTTACTCTTGAACTAGGTGGCAAGTCAGCGAATATCCTGTTGGAGGACGCGGATTTTCCAACGGCTGTTATGAAGGGAGTATATAACTGCTTCCTCAATTCGGGGCAAACCTGCACTGCCCTGACCAGAATGATCGTACCCGCAAACAAACAGCAAGAGGTCGCCGAATTGGCTAAAAAGATGGCGGAATCCATGATCGTCGGCGACGCATTTGCCGAGGGCGTCTATATAGGCCCCCTGGTTGATCTTCAGCAGCAAAGGTCGGTGCAGGGATACATTAATACCGGCATACGAGAAGGCGCCAGGCTAATAACAGGGGGTCCTGAGCGACCTGAACACCTTCCAAAAGGATTTTATGTCAGACCAACCATCTTTGCCGACGTTAAACCCGATATGACGATAGCGCAGGAAGAGATATTTGGCCCCGTCTTATGCATTATTCCATACAACAGCGAGGAAGAGGCAATAGAAATTGCAAATAATAGTATTTATGGCCTTTCAGGGAGCGTTTGGTCAGGAGATCCGGAACGAGCCAGAAGGGTTGCCAGACAGATCAACACAGGCCAGATATCTATCAATGGCGCCGATTTTGATGTTAATGCCCCATTTGGGGGATACAAGCAATCGGGTCTCGGCCGTGAAAGGAGCAAGTATGCCATGGATGAGTTTTTAGAAATCAAGGCAATTATTAATCCATCATAAAACTTAGTGATATCAATAATTGGCAGGAGAAGGTAATGGACACTAGGTTCAAGTTTGAACAAAAGCAGATCGGCAGTGCTCTGATAAATGTTTACACTAACCGTCCTGCTAGTGTTTACAGCATGTTTTTGAATACTGTAGACGAGCACCCGCAGCGCCAGGCGATAAAATTCGGTGATGTCAGCATCACCTATGCCGAGCTCGGCAGGAGGGTTGACGCCCTGTCCTCGGCGCTGGCCGGCAACTACAAGGTTGGTAAGGGAGACAGGGTGGTGATGTTTTTGAAAAATGACGACGCCTTTCCTCCGGTTTTTCTGGCCATCTCCAAGCTTGGGGCTGTATCGGTTGTGCTTAATACGCGGCTTACGAAAGCGGAGTTGGAACATCAGCTCGATATGAATCAGCCCGTAGCTGCTATTGTCGACGGTGAGATATGGGACAAGGGGCTGGACAGATTTGTAAAACACAAAATCGAGCGAAACAGCCTGACTGAAATTTGGGCTGGTGGCGGCGCGCACCCGGCGGCAGACTGCGATGAAGAGGATTTGCATACCATACTTTTCACGTCCGGCACCACCGGTAAGGCCAAGGGAGTCAGAATCATGCATCGCAATCTCATCCACAGCGCCATCAGGATGGAACAATACATGTATGAGGTACTGCATCTCGCCTCGCCCGAAGGAGGCAGCAAAACCCTCATAGTGGCGCCTCTCTTTCATGTCATGGCGTTGCAGGAACAGCTCGTACCCTCACTGAAGATGGGCAATACAGTCATAATGCTCAGCGCCCTCAGCATAACGGCCTTCCTGGAGATAGTGGAAAAGGAAAAAGTGGAATTTCTGGTGGGATCGCCCGCAATCTACAGGATATTGCTCGGTTCCGGAGAAGTCGCCAAATTTGATCTGAGCTCGGTCAAGCTGGCCGGTTTTGGCGCTGCGCCCATGTCCCCCGACTTGATGTCACTGATGAAGAAGTCCTTCGTTAAGGCCAAATTTTTCAACGGCTTCGGCCTGACTGAGGCTTCGATTTCGCTGGCTTCCCTGGACGGGGAATGTATTGAGAATCCCACCTCCATCGGCCGCCAGAGTCTCGGCTGCGAAGCCAGGATAGTGGATGCAAAAGCGCGGGAATTGCCCGTGGGGGCCGTCGGTGAAATAGCCATTAAAGGGCCCAATGTGGCAGGGGGATACTACAATGACCCGCAGGCAACTGCGGAGTCGTTCAGGGACGGCTGGTTTTTGACCGGAGACCTGGGTAAATGTGATGAAAACGGATTTTTCTACGTAGTCAGCAGGAAGAAAGACATGATAAACCGGGGCGGTGAGAACATATATCCGGTGGAGGTGGAGAACATTATTTATTTACACCCCAAGGTGCTTGAAGTGGCCGTCTACAGGGTCCCCGATGCAGTCATGGGTGAAAAGGCCGCCGCCTCCATTGTGGCCGTACCCAACACCAGCCTTACTGCGGAGGAGATACAGCAGTTCTGCGAGGATAAGCTGGCCAAGTATAAAATCCCGGAATACATCGTGTTCACCACATCGCTGCCCAAGAATCCGGGAGGCAAGATAATAAAGGAAGAGCTAACCAGGAAATTTTCCCGCTAAAGCGCGGACCAATGCTTATTTAATAAAGATACGGGAGTTGTAAAGATGGACTTTCAATTGACTGAAGATCAAATAATGTTGAAGAAGATGGTGCACGACCTGGCCGAGAAGGAGTTTCGTCCCAGGGCGGCCGAATGGGAGGCCAAGGCCGAGCATATGCCGCTTACGTATCTGAAAAAACTGGCTGAGTTGGGGCTTATGGGTTTGTGTCTACCGGTCAAATATGGAGGGCAGGGCCGCTCCGCCTTCGATGCAGTGATTGCCATAGAAGAACTGGCCAGGATATCGAGCCTGTGCGCCGCTCCCGTATTCGAATCGAACGTAGGCCCGGTCAAGGTAGTTGAGCAGTTCGGCACCGAAGAGCAAAAACAGAAATACCTGCCGCCGGTATGCCGGGGTGAGTCGCTGATCTCCATAGGAATGACGGAGCCCGAGGCCGGATCGGCTTTGACCGACCTCTCTACCCGGGCTGTACTCGACGGCGACCATTATATCGTAAACGGTCAGAAACGATTCTGCACGGGCGGGGGCGAGTCGGATGCCTACATGGTGTACGTCAGGCTCAGTGAGCAGAAAGGCGCCAAGGGCATCGGCGGGTTAATCATCGAGAAGGGCACGCCCGGCTTTTCCTTCGGCAAACAGGAACAGCTCATGGGCCTGAGGGGCATGCCCAGCTGCGACCTGATTTTCGATAACTGCCGCGTGCCCAGGGAGAACCTGGTGGTCAAGGAAGGCGAATTCAGAAAGTTGATGCTTGCCTTCGATCTTGAACGCTGCGGCAACGCTACCATGTGCCTGGGCATTGCACAGGGAGCGTTGGAAGAGGCCATTGCCTACTCCCAGGGCCGAAGACAATGGGGCAAGGATATCTGTGAGTTCCAGGCTATACAGTCCATGCTGGCCGATATGGCCCTCAAGGTTGAAGCGGCACGCCTTCTGATTTACAGAGCAGCAATCAACGCGGCCACCGGCTTGCCCGCGCCGCTGGAAGCTAACCTGGCTAAATGCTTCGCCAACCAGATGGCCAGGGAGGTGACCGGCCTGGCACTGCAAGTGCACGGCGGCTACGGCTACTCTAAGGACTACCCGGTGG
>Ga0116119_1000606_pt1 | contig 20242 bp, 24 predicted proteins | sample June2015DPH_11_1_2_FD_89791 | JGI IMG/M metagenome (GOLD analysis project Ga0116119, IMG submission 89791) | Peatland microbial communities from SPRUCE experiment site at the Marcell Experimental Forest, Minnesota, USA - June2015DPH_11_100 | ecosystem: Environmental > Terrestrial > Soil >...
TGTATGAAGAACGAGAACTAGAGTTTCGCTTTGGGGCATCGTATCTGGAGTACAAATCCAGAACACCGATGTTGTTTCCAAGAAGGCCAAGAGGTTGAACGATGTGCCGCCCAACAAGCGCGTTCAGCCGACGCGCTACGCGCGACGGGTCCAGTGGTACTTGGCTGTTGCATTGCCGTTCGCGTTGCGGCGTATCTTGCCCCTGACCGCGCGCGGCTGACGCGGGACGATAGGGCACAGGGGAGTACCCTGGCTACGAACCAGAAGGTCGGGAGTTCGAGTCTCCCCGGGCGCGCCACTTTCCCAATAAAAACGATATTTTTGGAGCTGGAGGGCCGACCCGCGCGTTTCGTTTTACCTCGGTTTTACCTCGCGGACGAGGCAAGCCCCGGCAGAAGTTCCGCGCCTGGTATGATTCGCGGTCATGCTGACGGTTGCGATCGTCTCCGTAGTACTCTCTGTCTTGGCCATTCTGATCAGCTTGAGGGCCGAGCGCCACACGCGCCGCCAGACCGAACTCATCGAGCAGGATCAGGAAGAGAAAAAGCGCGAGAAGGCCGAGACGGCCGAGTGGGCACCCAAGTGTGAGCAGGCCGTCGATGCCTGCGTGAGGCTTTACCCTCAAACGTTTGACGCTCGCCGCGCGTACGGCCGCGTCTTCCCTCTGGTCTTTGATGACCTGAACCTGTGCCGGCGAATCGAGAGCTATCTCATCGAGGCCGATCTTGGCAAGAACACGTCCCGGGCCCGACAGATAGGCCCTGATCAGCTCCGGCTTCCGCAGGTTCGGCAAACGATCGACGACGTCCTGGACCGCGTGAAGAAGTTCAGGGAAGCTGAGCCGGAGTACGCGAGAACATTGGGATTCTAGGAGGACTCAAATGCTTTCCAACCCTGATGCGGCTGTGGTGACAAAACTGATCGACGTGCTGTCCGTGTTAGCAGGGGTGTGGTTCGGCTATTATCTCAGCAGGCGTGCTGGGGAGAAAGACCGCCGCGATGAGAAGACCTTCACGATTTATCAGGAGGTGGAGCGCCTGGCAAACCTGCTGACTGCCTTTCAAAAGAAGATGATCGAAGGGGCAGAGTTTGGCCGCCAGTGGCACACCACCACCGAGAACATCATGGTCGCTCTCATAGGTTCAGGTGCAGATCGAAAAAAGGTTCTTAACGCCATCAACGTGAGGTGGGATGACCCCAAGGGTGTGGCCGAAGTGAGAGCCTTGGCCGACGACCTTCTAGAACAACTAGACCCTAAGTACCTTCGGGCAAGCAGAGAGCTGTGCGAAGAGCTGGGGATTAAGCGGGAGGACATAGACCCGATCATAGTTCCCAGGCGGCCGAGATCGAATAGCTAGCCCCGGTTGGGACTGTCGTGCCATCTCAACCTACCCGGAACTGGACGCCGCACTTGTAGCAACGCCGCAGTCCCCCGGCGATCTCTTCGGACATCCTCAAGCAGTTCGGGCAGGCCGTCGTCGGCGAGCTCCACACGCGCCCGTCGTCGATGCGCAGTGGACCATCATCGTTGTTGATGGGCCCCGTGATCTCGCCCGTGGCCCGCAGCCAGCGCTCCGCGAACCCGAACGTGCGCATCTCACTGCGTTTGCCAGCGTGTTCGGGGCAAAGTATTATTCCCGTCGAGTGAGGTCCACCGAAGGGACTTGCCTGCGCGACAGGCCTCTTGGTTTGGATCCCCCAAACGGAGGCACATCGATCTACTCTGATCGCCGTTAGGCGAGGACAAGGTACAATGGGGAATTGCGCGAAGCGCTTGAAGGTCACGAGGAGTGTTTATTGACCGCCATCGGCAACAGCTTTGACGAACCCGTTGATCTGGGAGCCAAGCGGATCCGCGGTCGTTTTGTAATCCCTTCCGGAATTCGTTGTATCCATTCGAGCGTCATCGACAAGTGTTTTGCGGAGATTGAATCGCTCGGCGTCATCACCACCAAGAGCATCAGCGTCGCTCCTCGCCTTGGATATCGGGAGCCAATCTATGCCCGTTACTCTTCCGGGTCCTATATCAACGCGGTGGGCCTGTCCAATCCCGGCGCTGCGGCGTTTCGTGATGAGCTGGCGCGCATTCGAGTCCCCTCTGACAAGTTTCTTCTGGTTTCAATTTTCGGCGGAGATGCAAGCGAATTCACGGAAGCCGCCAAGATTTTGAAGTCTGTTGCGGACGGTTTTGAACTGAACATGTCTTGCCCGCACGCAGCCGGTTACGGTCTGGAAATCGGGCAAGATGCGGAATTGGTCGCGACGATCGCGGACCAGGTCGTTCGCGCTTCGGGCCTGCCCGTCATGGTGAAGCTCTCGGCTACAATCCCAAAGTTGGCCAGAACTGCGAAACTGGCGATCGAAGCGGGCGCCAGCGGGATCACTGTGACCAACACCATCGGCCCATCGATGGTAGAGGTCGGCGAGCACCCCATTCTTGACAACCGGGTCGGCGGCCTTTCCGGCAACGCGATTCGTCCTCTGGCGCTGTTAGCCGTGCACTCGATTCGACAGGCGGTCGGCCAGAAACCCCTGATTATTGGCATGGGTGGGATCGGCACCGCCGAACACGTTGTTCAGTTCAGAAATGCCGGGGCGGATTTGTTTGGGATCGGAAGCGCGCTCACCGGGCTGGATAGCGAAACCTGCCGCGCCTTTTTCTCGGACTTGCAAACGCAGCTGAATCGCGCTGAGCCCATCGCTCTTGGCAGCGATTCCGCGGATTCAGCAGCGCCAATGACCTATCACCGCTGCCGTCTGGTGGGGCGGCGGCACTTTTCACCAGACCTTTTCGAGCTGACACTAGGTCGTCTGCCCGAAGACCCGACACCCGGTGACCTGTCGGGACGCTACTACTTTCTCTGCATGCCCGGCATCGGGGAAAAGCCGTTTGCAATCTATTCGTCGGAGAAACGCACTGTCGTCATCAAGGCCCGAGGTAAGTTCACCAATCATCTTGCAGCGGTTCCCGTGGGCGACGAGATCTGGCTCCGAGGACCTTACGGCAGGCCCTTCCGGGGAGTCAAAGACTGCCGCGAGTACGCTCTCGTCGGGGGCGGCACCGGAATTGCCTCCTTGCTCGAAATTGCCTGCAAACTGGGGAGTAGTTGCAAGGTGTGGTCCGTTTTGGGAGCAAGATCGGGCTCCGAGGTTTTCGGCGTCTGTGATTTCGAACGTTTCGGTCCCGTCTCGGTCGCAACCGACGATGGCACCCTAGGCCATCACGGAAATGTGGCAGGTCTGCTCGAGCAACTATTGGCGAAACGCCCGGCCGGAACCTCGGAATCTCTGGCGTTTGTGAATTGTGGCCCGGAGCCGATGATTCATGCGTGCGCCAAGGTTGAGAGACAGTACGTAAATGACGATCGCATTGTTGGAGCCGTGGAATATCAGACGAGTTGCGGAGTAGGCATCTGCGGGAAATGTGCCTCCCCGAGCGGCCACCTTTCCTGCCTGGATGGACCCTTCATGCCGCTCGGAGCGTTCCAGCCCCGCCATTGCTCTGACAATGGCCCTACATGAAATGACCTTGCCGTTGTGCGCAGTTTCGCGGAGACGCAGTCACTCCATTTTCTTGGAATTTGTTACAATGCGCCGAGTCTGACGGTCGAACGGTTAAGACAAAGAGCTTCGCTCGCTGCTTCACCGATGACTGCGCGAGGATTGAGAGCCTATGGCTATCGTTGCAGGAGTAGATTTCGGGACCCTCAGCGTCCGCGTATCCATCGTGGACAGCGCGCGCGGGCTGCTGGCTTCCGCCGTCTCCGAGTACCCTCTTCATCGCAAGCGCGACGATCCCGAGTACGCCACACAATCGCATGATGACCACATGCGCGCGCTGGTGGAGGCCACGCGCCAAGCCGTGAAGGAAACGGGAATTTCCGGGGAACAAGTGGAAGCAATCGCACTCGATACCACCGGCTCCAGTGTGATCCCTGTGGGTGCTGGATTGATTCCCCTGGGTGAGTACTACCTGTGGTGCGATCATCGCGCCAAACAGGAAGCTGCCGAGATCACCGAATTGGCGCATCGTGAACGCCTCCCAGCCATCGACTGGTGCGGCGGCGTGTACTCCTCCGAGTGGGGGTTCGCGAAGCTGCTCCATTGGCTGCGGCACAATCCGGACAAGCGCGAGAAACTGGTCACCGCATTCGAACACTGCGACATGGTCGCCGCGACACTCTGTGGCATCACCGATCCAAAGCAGGTGAAGCGCAGTGTCTGCGCGATGGGGCACAAGTGGTTGTGGAATCCCGATCTGGGCGGGCTCCCTCCGGAAAAGTTCCTTGTCAAGCTGGACCCTCTGCTGGCGGGCGTTCGCGCCAAGCTCGAAGGGCAATATGCCACGTCGGAGAAAATCTCCGGAAAGCTATCGCCGTATTGGGCGGAAAAACTCGGATTGCGCGCGGGCATCCCCATCCCGGTCGGCGCATTCGACGCGCATTGGGACGCCATCGGCGCGGGCGCCAAAGAGGGTGACGTGGTCAACGTGCTCGGCACCTCCACCTGCATCATTGCTTACGCCAAGCAAGCGGAGTTGATTCCCGGCGTGTGCGGCGTGGTGAAAGGGAGCGTACATCCCCAATACACGGGGATTGAGGCTGGACTCTCCGCCACCGGCGATATTTTCAGCGCCATTGCACGGCGCGCGGGCACGACCGTCGCAGACTTGAGCGCCGGTCTGGAGAAGTATCGCGCCGGTCAGACCGGTCTATTGCGGATGACTTGGGATAACGGCGACCGAACCGTGCTCGTGAATCCGAACCTTGGCGGCATGACGATTGGCTGGAACCTGCAACACACCGCTCAGGACGAACTCTTCGCTGCCATCGAAGGCACCGCGTTTCATACCCGCGTGATCCTCGACCGCATGGGCGAGCACGGCGCGCCCACCCGGCGCGTCATCAATGGAGGCGGCGTTCCGCAGAACAATCCGGTCCTGAATCAAGTTTACGCAAACGTCCTCGGAAGGCCGGTGCTTGTCCCCAGCAGTAAGGTCACCGGCGTCGGCTCGGCGATTTTCGCCTTCCTGGCGGCCGGCGCGTTCTCTACGATCGAGGCAGCCCAACAGCGCGTTTGCCCTCCGCATACGACCTTCGCTCCGCAACCGAAAGAGCAAGAGGTTTACAACGAACTGTACGAGCTGTATCGGCGGATCTATTTCGATTTCGGCAGGCCGGCGAAGGACAGCCGTTTCGGCGACGTATTGCCGAAGCTGATCCGCATTGCTCGTGCGGAGGCCACGAAGTCCAGCGAAGGGACTTGAACCATGGCGCCAGGCACTCGTACAGTTAGTCGGACCGTTGGGAAGCGTTCACTCTGATGCGCCCCTGAGATTTGCTGGATATCCGTTCGAGTGGGCAAGAGACTGCCAGGGAGAGTGCCACCATGTTTTCTGCCGATAGACGAGGTTTCCTGCATCAACTCTCGACTGCGGGCATCGCCTGCTCCGCGAACCTTCTGTTTGGCCGCTTCTTGTCTGCCCAGACGCGGTCGCCGGCTGCCAACGAGCCCGTTCGTGTTTATCTTGATCTTAGGCGGACACTCGCGCCGCTCGATCGCAACCTGTTCGGCTCGTTTCTCGAACATCTCGGACGCGCGATCTACGGGGGCATCTACGATCCGGGCTCGAAGTTATCGGACTCCAACGGATTCCGCAGAGACGTTATGAACGAGGTGCGAGCGCTGGGCGTCCCCGTTATCCGCTATCCAGGAGGCAATTTTGTTTCCGGCTACCATTGGCTCGACGGCGTCGGCCCGAAGCAAGACCGTCCCCGGGTGTTGGACAGGGCGTGGAACTCGATCAATTCGAACCAGTTTGGCACCAATGAATTCCTCGCTTGGTGCCGGGCCGTCGGAACCGAACCGCTGATGGGGCTCAACCTGGGAACGGGGACCCCCGAAGAAGCTGCGGCCTTGGTGGAATACTGCAATGCGGACAAAGGCACAAAATGGAGCGATCTGCGCCGCAAGCACGGCGTTGCTGACCCCCACAATGTGCGCCGCTGGTGTCTGGGCAACGAGATGGACGGCCCCTGGCAGATCGGACAAATGTCGGCCACCGAATACGGGATGAAGGCTGCGGATGCCGCCCGGCAGATGCGCTACGTGGATCCCTCCCTTCAACTCGTGGCTTGCGGCTCGAGCGGTCCCGGCATGCCCACTTACCTGGAATGGGACCGCGAGGTCTTGGAGAAATGCTACGAGTATGTGGACGCGATCTCGTTGCACCGCTACTTTAACAACAAGGGTGAAACCAACGGAGACAGCTCCAAGTTCCTCGCGCTGAACCTGGCCATGGAACGTCAGATCGCAGAGGTGGCCGCGGTGTGCGACATGGTGCGCGGACGCAAGCGGTCCCCGAAAAAACTGTGGCTCTCCTTCGATGAGTGGAACGTCTGGTATCGCGCCAACAGCGGCTCCGCGACCAATGGGAACCGTCAGGAAGCCCCGCACATGCTGGAAGAAGTCTACAACCTGGAAGACGCCTTGCTCGTCGGCGGCCTTCTCAATTCATTGCTTCGCAATGCGGACCGGGTGAAGCTGGCTTGCTTGGCCCAACTGGTCAATGTGATTGCGCCGATCGTGACCGATTCAAATGGCTTGTTCCGCCAGACGATTTATTATCCCTACAGTTGGGCCCTCCATTTTGCGCGCGGCTCCGTGCTGAATCTTCTGTTGGAATCGCCGGTGTATGAGGTTTCCGGAATGGGCCCGGTTCCCTACCTCGACGTGGCCGGAACCGCCGCGGACGACGGAAAGCCCTGTCTCTTCATTCTCAACCGCGATTTGTCCAAAGCTCATGAAGTCGAGGTGATTTGGGAGGACAACCCACCGGCGCGCGTGCTCGCCTCCTTCGTGCTGACCGGCGACGACCTGAAAGCTTCCAACAGCTTCGAAGCGCCGCAGCGCGTAGTTCCGCAAGCGATCGAGAAGCCTGTCACTGCCGGCGGGCGCACCCGATTTGAGGTGCCGGCACGCTCGTATACCGTGATTCAATGGGGAGCGTAGGATTTCCCGGGAGCCGCGGCAATGCACCCTGAATGGGCAGCCAGAAAAGAGGAGGTCCCGGGCACTCAGGGGGAGAGGTACCCGGGACCGGGGGATTGAGACAAGGATGGGCCGGAAGGAACTCGTTTAGTGCACGTGCTGCGTCGAGAGCAGGCAGATCTGCCGCAATTCTTCGTAGGTAAAGAGCATGACCTCTTCGCCGCCCTGCCGCTCCCGGTGGCCGAATCCTGACTCGCTCGAAATCCGGTTCAGTTCATTCTCCGGAATCCCCAGCAGAACCGCCGCGCGGCCCTGCTCGACCAGCTTCGTCTCTCTTGACTGCATTTCCTTACCTCGTTAAGCCGCGGTGAGCGCACGCGTATCCTCTTCGACCGCCAGGATCAGCGACTTATAGACGCCGATGTCCCAGTTCCCGTCGACCCGGATCCGCAGCGCATCGCCGCAATCCTTCAAAATCTTGCCGCGCAAGGCCACTTTCGATTCCCCCGAAGCGACCTGAAGAACCACTGGCCGCCCGACCCACGGTGCATAAGCCTCGTCCATCTCCCTCTCCATGAACTTCCGCCTCTGCCAGGATTGCGCGTAACCGCTCGCCCTGAAATGGTACGCACAGAATAAGTAACTAGGAGAAAGGTACTGTTAGCGCATAGGGCAAATTCTGAGCGAACCTTAAGAAAGTACATCGGTACCCTTCACTGGTGCGTCCGGTTCATTGTGGAGAGCAGCTTGCTCCGGCATCATCGTGCAGTGAACGCCTTGGACCAACAGTTCGCAAGCCGCGTCGGATGCGCCGCATCCTTGGCGACGGAGCTTCCCCTGTGATTCAACCCGCTTCGATGGCTGGCCTGGCAAGCCTCCTGACCGCACACTGGTATGAAAGTTGGGAGAACCCGCTCGTCTTCTGCTACCTTATTGGTCTGGATCTGATCGCTCTGCTGCGCGCGGCCCGTTTGGCGCCCGCGTCGGCAATACAAAGGAACCCTTTCGCTTGGCTGAATCGCTTCGCCAACTCTTTCACACTCTCTACGATGTCGAAGGTCTGATCCGCTGGGGCGGAACTTTCCTCGTTTGTTTCATCATTTTCATCGAAACCGGGCTTTTCGTCGGCTTCTTCCTTCCTGGTGATTCCCTTCTCGTGACCGCGGGTGTCTTTGCCGCCGCCGGCCATCTGCATCTTTTCTGGCTCTTCCTGCTGGTCTCTCTCTGCGCGATTTCCGGCGACCAGGTCGGCTACTGGATCGGCCGCGCCGCCGGCCAGGCCCTTTATCGCCGCGAAGACTCGTTTTTCTTCCGCCGCAGCCGTCTTCTTCGCGCCCACAACTTCTACGAACGGCACGGCGGCATGGCCGTCATCCTGGCCCGCTTCGTGCCTATTGTTCGCACCTTTTGCCCGCCCGTCGCAGGCGTCGCACGCATGTCCTATCGCCGCTACGTTTTCTTCGACCTCTTCGGCGGTTTTTTCTGGGTCGGTTCCATGGTTTTTGGCGGCTACTTCCTCGGCCGTTCGGTGCCCCACATCGACCGGCGCATCCACTGGGTCATCCTCATCGTGGTGGTTCTCTCTCTCCTTCCCGCCATCATCGGCGCGCTCCGCGCCCGGCGCGCAGTGAAGACCGCGGACGATCCCTCGCGCGTCGTTGCGCCTCGCCCCGGGAGCGAGTAGCCGGTGCCGCACTCCTCGCTCCGCGCGATCATCTTCGACATCGGCCGCGTCCTGGTGCGCGTCGATGTCGCGCGCGCCATGCAGGGACTCGCCGAACACACTTCGCTTACTCCGCGGGACATCTCGGCCGCCATCGAAAAGGATCCCCGCTGGTCCGACTGGCAAGAAGGCCGCATCGCTCCGCACGATTGGCACCTCCATCTCTGCCAACGCCTCGGCGCCCAGGTCACCTTCGAACGCTTCCGCGAAATTTGGAATAGCGTGATTGACCCGCAGCCCGTCTTTGAAGACGCCTTCTTCCAGAAACTTTCCAAGCCTTATCGCCTGGCCCTCCTCTCGAATACCGACCCGCTCCACGTCGAGCATCTCGAAGCCACGTTCAGCTTTTTCCGATTCTTCCGCGCCCGCATCTACTCTTGCCGCCTCGGCGCCACCAAACCAAATCCCCTCATCTACAGCGAAGCCCTCAAGGCTTGCCGCGTTCCCGCCGCCCAAGCCGTCTATGTTGACGATATCCCCGCCTTCGCCGACGCCGCCTCCCGCCTCGGCATCACCGCCCTCGTCTTCCAGTCCAAGGACCAGTTCCTCTCCGACCTCCGCTCCCTCAGCATCGACGCCTAGCGCTGTCCTCTTCGCTCGTCTTCGCCTTGCCGCACGCCCTACATCCGCGTTATTAGCGAAAGTACGTATCCCACCCCACTCACCAAAAGCCTTAGCGGGTAGCGCAGAGTTTCGGTCTTTGAAACTCTGCGGCTTTTGAGTGCTTTGAAACTCTGCAGCTACCTCGCCGACACACGCTCCTCTACCTTAGTGCTCCGCATCCGGTCCGCAGGCGCTTGCGGACCGCGTGCGGAGATTCTGTCCCGTCTCGCCCTGCCTCTCCTGCTTGCCCCGAGTGGTTTCACGAGGGGAGAGCTACCGCGAAGGGCTTGCCCTGCTCGCCATGCCTGCCCTGCCTGCCCTGCCTGCCCTGAACGTCTCTTGTGAAGGGAACGGTTCTTGTGAAGGGAGTGGTTTTCACCAGGGGAGCGTTGTGAAGGGACCGCCCGGCGTCCGCCTGTCTCCAGCTAGATACACAAATACAAACGGGATCTGTCTTTACGGTTGAAACGTTCCAAAGCAGAATTCAACGAGGATCGGCCCCATCTTGCACCGAAACGAAAAACACCCGCTGAGCGAGTGTGCGAACTCGCTCAGCCATCCGAGCCTGTCAGGAATCACTCTTTACGAATACACGCCACCAATTCAGGCTCGATCGAACCCTCCCCAAGTCCACCGGCCTTCTATATTGTTGCGCTTCTGCCTCTCACCAAATGGAACACGAGGAGCACTATGCCCACGAGGAGGACGACGTGAATGAATCCCGTCGTAACGTGAAATGCAAAAAATCCAAGCAACCAAAGAATGATCAGAACTGCGGCGATTAACCCAAGCATGTTTTTACCCTTCCTTCCGAACGCTGGAACCTCGGCATCCGCTTCTCCCGTATTCTCTTGTTGCCCTTTTGTCTCCGGGAAATCGATGCCCACAACCCATCCTAGACATCGAGAGGGCACACGTCTGTACGCTTATGGACACTTCCTCATTGTCATTTCCGGCTTGCCCTGCTTGCCCTGAGCGTGTTTTGCGAAGGGAGTGCCGTCGCGAAGGGCTTGCCCCGCTTGCCCTGAACGTTCTTTGTGAAGGGAGCATGTTTTGCGAAGGGAGTGCTTTCGCGAAGGGCTTGCCCTGAGCATGTTTTGCGAAGGGAGCGCCGTCGCGAAGGGCTCGTCCGGCACGCCCTACATCCGCGTTATTAGCGAAAGTACGTATCCCACCCCGCTCACCAAAAGCCTTAGGAACACTGCCGCGAGGATCAATTGAACGCTCCAAGCGAGACGCACCCGCGCTTGGTGCAGACGGCCGGTATCGATCTCGCCCGGCGCAAAGAAAAGAGGCAGCAAGAATCCCGTGAAAAAACTCGCCAGCAGGTAGAGAGACGCCAGGAGCGCGAGAGTCCCCAACCCAAGAATGGGACCAAGCACGATCCACGAGCAGCGTCCCGCTTGGTACAGGCGATACATCCCGCACATCTCATACCAGAGGAACGAGTACGCCAGGCTCGCGGCAGTCCCAACCAGAATCGACCACAGCCATACGTACACGTACTTCGTCAGCATTCGATCCCATTCATTCGCACCTTGGATTTCATTCGGTGAATTAGCCACCAGACACCTCCGTCGGCAGGATGCCTGTATATAGCACCCTCACATGGCATTGTCATTAAATGGAATCGCGCGTCTGCCCCGCCCTCTGCGCCTCTCTCTCCGATCTGCCTCCCATGTAGCCCAGGTCTTTAGACCTGGGGCTGTGCCCTCTTCGCATTGCCCCGCCACCCTCGCCTTGCCTCTCTCCGTCATTCCGAACGAAGTGAGGAATCCCTCTTTAATGTGCCGCAGCCTTTACGCCGCCCCCTCGCTTCTCTCGTCATCCCGAGCGAGCCTAGCCACGCGCCGCTGGCGCCCGCATGAATCTGCGGGACAATCGGAGATCCCGACCCCGTCGCGATTGGAGATCCCGGCCCTGCCGGGAGGGATCTCTCTTCACCTTGCGCCGTCCTTCGCCTCTCTCCGTCATCCCGAACGCACGTGAGGGATCCCTCTTCGCCTCTCCGCGAAGGGCTTGCCCCGTTTACCCTGAGTGCTTTCGCGAAGGGCTTGCCCTGAACGGTTTTTGTGAAGGGAACGTCTCTTGTGAAGGGAACGGTTTTTGTGAAGGGAGTGGTTCTCACGAGGGGAGCGTTGTGAAGGAACCCGCCCGCTGTCCGCTCATCTCTAGCTAGACCCAACTAAGAGACTGCTCGAATCATTGCATTTCAAATGGACCAGTTTTCGGCGAGCAGACCAAAGTGGAAAGGAAATGAGTCAATCCGAGGACCAACTGGCTGGTGTGTCGAAATCTGGACACGGGGCTCCTCATCAACTAGTTGGAGAGCCGGGAGTTGAGGCCATTCTGGGTCTCTGTGTCCAGGTCTTCAAAATGGTCGCTAGGTAGGAGCCTTAAAGAAGGATAGTTTTCCGGGGGTAAGTGGATTTGATTGTTCGAGAGGATTGCCCACGCAATCCGTTTCGTTTGCTCCAGCGAAAAGGGTCTTAACTTGCTGAGCGCCTTAAGATTCTCTTTCCCTACACGGAAACTGCCCGACAACGCAAACTTCGAAATCAAACGGTTCTTCCTAAAATCGGTTAACTTGAGCTTCTCTTCGACGATTTCGGCAACTTGCTTGCATGATTCATCTACACGCATTGGGTCCAGCCTCAATGCCTGGAAGTCCTTCAGAAAACCATGAGGCCGGAGCGACATTGGCGCAACGACGAGAGATAGAATGAGGCACCTGTTCCTTGACCCTCTGCAACGACTGAGAGCGTAGCCTGCCTCCTGGTCAGTCCAGTCGGAATTACGAAAATTCTCCGATAGGATTGCAACGAAGACGTTACATCTCTTGAGTTCCGCTTCGATCCTTCTCAGCCATTCGTCAGTTGGCATGATGTCTTCGTGTGCCAGGAACACAGCGAAACCAGCGCTAGACAGATTCTGTTTAACCTCAGCCGCAACTTTCCTATCCTTTACGGAGTAGCTGAGAAATAGGAGCGGTGCCTGCATTTTCGGATAGCCCCTCGAATTTTCTCACGAAGACGGCACGGCCGCCCTTACGAGGTGACAAATGGTAAACTGAGTCTCTCGCCCATACCCGCACACCATTTTTCGGTGCAGAGGAGACCATCACAGAATGGGAACATGCCCTCGCCCCAGCGCCACAGTCACCCGCGCGTGGTAGAATGCGCGCCGCATGTCAAATGGGGGCTACTATGAATCAAGCGTGCCCGCCTCCGCCGACTCAGTGGATTTCGATACTGTCACTGCTTGTGGCGCTCCTCGCAGTTTTCGTTGGCCCACTGATTACCCTGAGGCTAGGACGAAAGCACATAGAGTTATCTCGCCGCATCGCTATTAAACAGATAGTTGGGCCGATCCGCCAAGCGTGGATAAATGACTTGAGGGACAGATTGGCCGAGGTACTTCACGTTTCGATGACATGCTGGAACAGGATGGCCGCGACGGGTGCCGATGAAACCGAGGATAAGGACTATCACCGCCTGCAAGAACTCGGCTACCAAATCGAGCTCAGAATTAATCCGGCGGAGACAGACCACAGAGCTCTTGTAAATGATGTCCGTCAAATGATTAGCGCAGTAGCACGAGGAATAGGTGCGGCAGACGACTTCGGGGTCGCCCACGAGCGAGCAACAGAACTCGGACAGAAGATATTCAAGGCGGAATGGAACCGAGTGAAAGAAGAGATTGAGAGGCCGTAGAGTCAGTGGCGCTGCTGCGCCAGACAAGTGAAGGGTCTTGTGGCAGACATCTTCATCAGCTTCGTCCACGAACAGAAACAAGTCGCTGAAGCTGTTAAGCTATTCTTGCTTCAGAAGCTTGAGACTAAGAGCGATATTTTCCTAGCTTCCGATATGTGGGCAATCTATGCAGGGGAAGATTGGCTGAAAAGAATAAAGGAAGAGTTGGAGTCTGCGAAGGTTGTTCTCTTGATGCTCAGCGAGGAGGCTGTAAGCCGTCCTTGGGTGAACTTTGAAGCTGGTGCGGCTTGGCTGGCCAACAAAGTGATAATTCCTGTCTGCTTCGCCGGTCTTGGAGTGGAGGGGCTGCCGAAACCTTATTCCAACTTTCAGGGTTTGAGCTTGGAAGACGATTACGGCCCGTATTACTTGGTGACCTCCATCTACCACCATCTGAGCCCAATGACCTTAGCCCCACCACCTTTTTCTCCAAGAGATCCCGAAGTTGCCGAGCTTCGTTCGGCGATTGGGCAAAACAACTCCGCGTGATCACTCAGGACCTGCGGCGCGGTGTAGCCGACGTAGCCTGCTGAGACTGGTTCTGGATTAGCGTCGGAGTTCCAACCAGGCAGGGTGGTGCAGGCGTTAGCCGCCGAGACGATTCTGGCTGCCGCATCCCTTGTGGTTTTCAAGGGTGCGGTTTTTGAGATCGGGCCGCACGGCTCTTGCCTCTCCGGTGCGTGAGAACCACCTGGTTTTCTTGGCTTTGCGCAATCCCCATTCGAATGCGTTGCCCCATCCGATTCGAACCACTTTTCCACATTCGTTCGAATACGTTGTCAGTAATCTACTCTTGACTTCTAGTTACTTGTGTGATACCATACCTTGTGCACGTCGCGCCCGAGCTCGTCCGTACCTCCCGCCTTTTCATTCTCCGTGCGCGCCGCGCCTCTGCCTGCCCAGAGGTCGCCGTAGACGGCCGAAGGGTGCCAAATCTTCCCTTGAGGCTCCCATGAAATTTAAATCTCGAAAGCGCAATCAGATAGCCCCTTCTCGTGAAAAAACTTCCCCGCTCGCACCGGCCGCATCCGACTCTGCCCGCTGCTTGTTCTCCAGCAGCGATGGCCGCCGCTGCGGCATGGTCCGCTGGGAGGATCATCCCTCCCTCTGCCTCTTCCACGCCCGCCAGGAGCAGCAACTCCTCGAGGCCGATCGCATCGGCGCCGAACTCGTCTCCATCTCTGGCGAGTTCAAGACCGCCCACGACCTCAACCACGTCCTGGGAAAACTCTTCGCCCTCCTCGCCAACAACCGCATTCCTCCTCGCAACGCCGCCATTCTCGCTTACGTCGGCCAGCTCATCCTCCAGACCCTTCCCTCCGTCAAGCGTGACGTTGTCGCCGCCGGCAACCACAACGCTTGGGAGGACACGCTCCGTCGCGCCTTCCCTCAACTCGCTGCCCCTCAGCGCACCTAATCTAGATGTCTCGCCCCATGTCACCCCCGCCGCCACTTCCCGCAGCCTCCTCTGCGTCCTCTTCGTTGCGGCTCTCCAGCGTTGGCTTTGGCCTTTCAACCTGCAACCTTCAAACGTTCAAAGTTTTAACCTTCAAACGTTCAACGTCTGTTTGTATCCCCTTTAGAATGCGCAGATCCATAAAACGCGTCTGTAAGTCCTTTATCATGCGCAGATCCAAAACATTGGACTTAAAACCCTTTAGAATCCGCAGATCCGAAAAAAGGTGGGGGGTGGGGGGAGTATTACCTCGCCTCAAAAGCCAAAACTGTTCTGCGAAGGTCTGTGCTCTCGATTTTTTCCCGCTAGCCACCGCCCACGCACCACGAATCAAGGCCCAAACGTCCCCCCGCACTTGTTCCCCGTTCCAATCCGATTCAAGCCGAAATCGCGTCTCGCGTGTAAGCTTTGCGTGTTCTAGTACTACCTCCTCCTGCGCCTCCGCGATTTCGCCCACCACAACTAAAACAATCCACAACACTTGCCATGGTGGCGCAACACAGGCCATTTGGCGTCCCGGGTGCTCCCTTTACGCCAATGCAAGCGGGTTTGGGAAATGAAGGGGAGGAAAACGAACATGTCAGACGACGGGATACTGGAGACGAGAAGTGGTGGGCCGGGCTGGTTCTTGCCGGTCGTTGTTGTGTTGGGGTTAGTAGCTCTAGCTGGATTGCTCGTGGGGTGGCGGGCGAACGCTCATTTGACCGACACCGAGCAGGCGGTCACCGCTCAAGTCACCTCGATGAAGCAGAGTGTGGAGCAGGATGTCGGCACGCTCAAAGACCGCCTGGCGGCCGCCGAGAAGTCCAATGGCGACCTTCAGAGCGACCTTGGCGTTGTTACCAAGAAGCTGAGCATCACTCAGGGGCAGTTGCGAAAGGCACGCGAAGAAGCGGCTCAGATCAAGCAGGACGCAGCGGACAAGCTGACCGCGCTCGATACTTCGGTGCACACCGAGCTGGCTGCCAAGGCTAGTTCCGATGAACTCAAGGGCGTGGACACCAAGGTCGGCGTCGTGCGCACGGATCTCGATGCCACCCGCGAAGACCTGAAGATGGCCCGCAGCGAAATGGGCACCCTGATCGCCCGCAACCATGAGGATATCGAAACACTGCGCCGCCTCGGTGAGCGCGACTACATCGAGTTCACCCTCGCCGGAAGGAACAAGGCTCAGAAGGTCGGCAACGTCACTGTCGAGCTCAAGGGCACCAACCCCAAGAAAGCGCTCTACAGCGTGGCCCTCACCATCGAAGACAAGCGTTTCGATAAGAAGAACCGCGCCGCAAACGAGCCCATCTTCTTCTATACGACTGGCGCTCATCAGCCCGAGGAAGTCGTCATCAACAAGGTCTCCAAGGACCAAGTGAGCGGCTACCTCAGCGTTCCCAAGGCCGGCGTTCAGCCGTCCTCGCCCTCGGCGAATTCCGCCGGCGGGCAATAGCACTTGAGTTGTGTCGCCGCGTGTCGCGGCGACGGGCCTCCTAAAAAGCGATCGGGGAGCTAGGCAGCTCCCCGATCGCCAACCTTTTTGAGTGCCGCCGCGGACTCCACTTTTGTGTGGGTGTTTCGCGGGGGCTCGCACCGCAAGAGCGGTGTGGTTTAGACTTGCTTCACTTCTAAGCCCGGTGGAGTCATCTTCCTCCTTGGAGCCATCCGGGCTCCTGATTCCCTTCTACTCCCACAGCCCGTGTGAATTCAAGTCCAAAAGCGAGTCCATCTCGCGCCAAGAGTACACCCGTACCCTCGTACTAGCCGGACGAGCCTTCAGTTTTGGATATACCTATTTTACGAAGAGCACTTCTCGTAGTTGGTCGCGGCCGACAAAGGACTTGGAGGTGCGGTAGCCCTGAAACAGAAGCTGAATCTCCCGGTTCTGGTACACACGTTGCGGCGGACATAGCATATCCGCTGGCAGCATCTGGAGCGCCGTCGTGTCCACCACGCGGTACCGGCAGAAGCTCTCCGGCATCCGGCTGTGGAACATCGCCAGCACGACCCCACCCGGCCGAAGCAAGTCCGTCAGATGGGCAACGACACGCTTCACCAGAGCCGGCTCAAGGTAATCCACCAAATCCCACAACAGCACAGCATCAAAGGTGCCCTGCTTATAGGTCAAATTCCCTTCCAGAAAACGCTCCGCACGGCTCTCCGGCGTCATCTCGGTGGGATCCGCGCCCAACGCCACGCTGCGCAACCGCTCCTCTTCTACCGTCAAGAAATCCTTCCAGGAGCGAAGCACGTCTTCCGCGTAAACCTTGAACCCACGCTCCACGAAGAAGCTAATGGTCGTCTGCCAAGCGGGTCCGAGGTCCAGCAGGCTGCCGTGTCCCAGCCCGTCCAGCAGCCACAGGAACTCCTTTAATCCGTTCGAAACCCTCAGGTCGCTCTTCGGCCCGGAACTGCGGTGTGCTGCCACGGAAAGATAGCCCCCCGTTGGAGGGTACCGCACTGGTGCCACTGGTGCCAATGCCGAGGCGTCGCGGATTCCTGCGAGGCGAAACTTGTTCAGGAAACTCATACACTACTCACGATCTCGGAGAAGGCCGCGGCGTCGCTCGTTTCGCTTGCCGCAACCTTCAGGGCCTCGCGGTCAGTCCGCACTTCCTGGCGTTCCCGAACGGTTTCCACTCCTCCGCGGACGTCGGCGCCATCTTCGAGGACAATCCGTTTGGTCCGAATCTCACCCAGCGTCTGCCCTGTGTGCCAGACGTGCACGCGTTCAGTGCCGTCGAGGTCGCCTACGACGTCACCGCGCACCGCAATCTCCCGGGCCACGATGGGCCCTTCCACGCGTCCGTTCGGACCGATGGTGACCTTGGCGTCAGCAATCCGGATACGTCCCTTCACTTCGCCGTCCACGAAGATGTCCTCGTTTCCGGTGATCTCTCCGGTGATGCGAATCCCCTGGCTGATGCAGGCGGTTGCACGCGGCGAAAGAAGAGGCGCTGGCGGTTCTGCTTTAGGTGTTGTGGAAATCACACCTGTGGAAATGTGCGAACTTGTGGAAATGTCCGGAAGGGATTGAGCCTTAGGCTCTTCACTCTTGCGCCACACGGAGACTCCTTCCGCCGCGAGCTCTACTGCCGGTCAATACACGTTGTCAAGACAGCGAGGGAAGCGACTAGGGGCGCGAAGATATTACAGGACTTAGCGGCTGTAAAGCGGAAAAGGTGGTAGCAAATGTAGGCCGTTTCCTGCCCTGAGACACCATATCTTGTGGCTCTGACCGGCTTGATTGCACAACTGATTGAGGCTTCAAGGCTTCCTTCGAGGCCCCGCGAAGTTCCCACCAGGCTACGATCATTCCCACGGCCTCGTGGAAGAATCGTTTTTGTCCCCGTCGGTTCTCCCACCAGTGTTCTGGATCGTAATCGTAATCGCGTGCCGAAGCCACGCTCACCTTCACCGATGCCGGGAGGACGCGCGCGAAAATATATCGCGCGCGCCGTGTGTGTGAATTTGATGTCACCACGACGACGCTCCGCCAGCGATGTGCATCCACTACGGGTCGCAGCGCTTCGGCCTCCTCACGCGTATCGTCGGCCAGGTGCGGCACGCGCAGAATGGCGTTTTCCGGCACGCCCCGCTCCACCAAATCGTGCTGCATCAGTTCGGCGATGCCAGTGTACGGCCGGAGGCGCCGCCCGCTCGCGACCACAACTCGGGCGACCCCCTGCCGATACAGTTCCGCCGCGCGCGAGGCCCGGTCCGCATAGAAGTTGTCGTCGCTCAGCACGATCATTGCGTCGGCACGCTCGAGCCGGTCTTCCACCACCCAGTACCCGCCGGCCATCCGCAACAGCGGGTGCCGAATCAAGTAGATGAACCCGCATAGCGCCGCAAAGCACAGAAGCGCGATCAGCTTCCAGACCACACCGCCGCGTTCGGAACGACTCATGTATTCGGATCCAACTTGCGAAAATATTCGGCCGCTTCCTCAGGGAGCACGGAATTAAAGTAAACTTCCTTGATGCTGTAAGACTTGCTGCGTTCCTGCACGATGGGCAGGATTTCGATGTGCCAGTGGTAGTCGTCCGCAAGCGTCTTCCAGTAACCCGCCGACTCGCCTTTTCGCTGCTGCGTGTTCGGCGCCGTGTGCACCACCATGTGGTAGGCAGGCGCGAATTTTTCAAGCCGCCGCAGTGTCCTTCCCATGAGAGCTGCCAGGTTGTGCCGATTGGCCCCCGGCTTGGGCTGCTCGAACACATGATTGTGCTTGCGATGGATCAGCCAGACTTCGAAAGGTACGCGCGAGGCATAGGGACAAATCGCGTAGTAATCTCCCTGTACATCCACGATTCTCTTCCCCTGCTTCTCCTCCTGCCGCAAAATGTCGCAGTACACGCAGCGCTCTTTTTGTGCATACCACTCCCGCGATGCCCGCAATTCGTAATGAAGCCGCCGCGGCACAAAGATCGTGGCCGTCACTTGCGAATGCGCGTGAGTCCATTCTTCGCCCGCAAGCGGGCCATAATTTTTGTACACGGCCACGTACTTGAACCGCGAATCCCGCTTCAAGTCCACGATGCGTGCGGCGTAGGCCCACAGCACCTTTTCGATATCCGCGTCGTTTAGCTGGGAAAGACGCTGGTCGTGAAGGGGCGTTTCCACGATGATTTCGTGCGCGCCAACCGGCTGCATCTTGTCATAGATGCCATCCGCCTGTCGGGCTAGGTCTCCTTCGATACGGTACAGAGGCTGGAGATGGGGGATGACGCGAACCTGCCAGGGTCCTTCAGTGGGGATTTGGAGCACAGTCCTGCTGGCCGATCCTGACTGCGGGCACAGCGGACACGGGGCCTGCGCGGCAGGTTCAGCCTCGGAATGCCCCAGGACTACCCAGGTTTGCGTGATTGGATCTTTGCGGAGTTCCATCCCGGCGCGACTCAGCGCGTATACCGTGCTGGCGTGGGCCCTTCCTCGAGCCGGTGCCGGTCCCAGATGGCGCCTTCGCGGGTGTAATAGGCCATCTCGAAGTCTTGCGTCAGCTCCAGGCAATCGGTGGGGCAGGCATCCTCACACAGCCCGCAGAACATGCACCTCGAGGTGTCGTAGGTGAACGTCGTGAGCACCTTGCGTCGCGTGGCATCGTCGCGCTCCCAACCCACCACGATCAGGTTTTCTGGGCACGCCAGCGCGCATAGGTTGCAGGCAATGCACAGCGTCTCGCCCGTTTCAGGATGCATGTTCAGGCGAGGCGCACCGCGGTAACGTTCGGCTACCATCGGGCGCTCCAAGGGATACTGTTCCGTGTAGATGTTCTTGGGGTGCTGGTAGCGGAAGGTAACCGCAAGCCCTTTCAAAATATCCCACTGAGCAAGCCGCGTAAGAAGTCCACCCATGCACACCAGTTTCTGGTGACACTGCGGAATTGTCAAGCAGAGGCGCAGCCCGATGGCGGGTGCGTGTCCGAAAAGCGAACTGCGGCCAGGACAGGTGGGTGCGAGGATAGCCTCCGACTGGCCGACAATACACCCGCAATCGTTCACTCGGTTGCGGGAGGCCGTCTCTGCTGCTGGATACAGCAGGTAAGCGAGGCCCCGCGCGTTGCTTCGTCCACTTCCTAGAACCCCGTTTCTGGACAGTTTCCGAGTTGCCGACCAGGACTAAGCCGCTGGCGCGGCGGACGCTACGCGTGGGGCGAGCGGAAAGGTGTGGGGTAGCTGACGTAGTGTGGGTCACGGAGAAAGGAGACTCCTGTGACCCGTTTACGCAAAA
>Ga0116119_1000623_pt1 | contig 19742 bp, 9 predicted proteins | sample June2015DPH_11_1_2_FD_89791 | JGI IMG/M metagenome (GOLD analysis project Ga0116119, IMG submission 89791) | Peatland microbial communities from SPRUCE experiment site at the Marcell Experimental Forest, Minnesota, USA - June2015DPH_11_100 | ecosystem: Environmental > Terrestrial > Soil >...
CTGGGAGCGGCGATCCTCGCTGCGGTGGGCGTCGGCTTGTACCCCAACATCGCGTCGGCCGTCGAGGTCATGGCTTCCGGGGGCGAGGAGGTGAAACCTAATCCCGCCCACCGCGCTGTCTACGACCAAGCTTACAAGTTGCATGTGGCCTTGTACGATTCTGTGAAGGACCTTTACCCGGAGTGTGCGGCCATTTCCAGCATGACGAAGTGACGCCTACCGTACTTTACAAGTGGTGTAAGGGGTGGCTAGGCGTTCAAAGAGGGTATTTGGGACCGCCTCTGGGTAAGACGCGTGTCTGACTTGAATGCTCCGAATTCTCATTTCTTTGACTATATTTTTGAAAACTATCAAAGGGTGAAAAATATGATGAGATTTCTACACGGACAAATGATCGTTGCGACCTTAGCCCTCTGGAGTATGGGATCGATTCTTGCCCATGCACAAAGTACCTGTATCGTTGATGTTTCAAGACCGGGGGCAGGTGTTGCCGATATTTGCAGGGGGCAGCAACTTGAAGAATTCAACTACCAATTCGAAGGAGGATTATACGCGCAGCTCATTAACAATCCTTCCTTTGAGGAGCTAAAGAACCCTATAGCGGGGTGGTATTTGGTGAAAACCGGATCCTCCAATGCGAACTTGTACCCACAAACTTCTTCCGACACGGGGATGCTGAACAGTCGTCAGATTCATGCTATTAAATTTCAGGTTACTTCTGTGGATTCAGGAAGCGTAGGTTTGGCAAATGGTGGTTACTGGGGAATCGGACTCAAAAACAATACAATTTACAAAGTCTCCTTCTGGGCCAAAAAAGGCCAAAATTTCACGGGTACTTTAAAGGCAAAGCTGGAAAGCAACGGCGGCGTTGTTTATGCAGAATCTCGAGACTTCAAACCGACAGCAAGCTGGCAGCATTTTACCTGCGACCTCACTACCCGCGGTCCGTCAAAAGTTTCGGGGGACAACCGTTTCGTATTATATGCCTCAACAAAAGGGGACGTATATTTTGACGTAGTGACAGTGATGCCGCCTACCTGGAAGAATCGGCCCAACGGCCTGCGGCTGGATTTGGCGGAAAAGTTGGTCGCCCTGAAACTTAAATATATCCAGTTTCCCGGAGGTTGCACGGCTGAGTCTTGCAATATGGATGTGAGTTGGAATTGGAAGAACTCCATCGGCCCTCTTGAACAAAGGCCCGGTTCCACCAGAAACAGATGGGATTATAAGAACGACCAGTATTTTGGTTTGGATGAGTATCTTCAATTGTGCGAAGACTTGGGAGCTGAGCCCGTTTATGTCACCTCGGCTGGAATCAGTGAAAATCCGGGGGACAAACATTGGTTTGGTATTTGCCCGCTGGATAAAATGCAACCGATCATCAGCGACATTCTGGATTTATTAGAGTACTGCAAAGGGCCAACATCCAGCACCTGGGGAGCCAGGCGCGCGGCCAACGGTCATCCGGCGCCCTATAATCTGAAATATATTGAAATAGGCAATGAAAATGGGGAGGCAACACTGCGTGAGTATGGCCCACGATATATCATGATCCATGACGCTTTATTGGCACATTATCCTGATTTAAAGATTATGTTCAACGCTCTTCGGCAGAAGGATGTACTTCCGCCCACTTTGGTCAACCCTGTTGATTTCGTTGATCAGCATTTCTATCAGAAAGATCTTTCCGGCTTATACGACAAGTTCAACACCATCGATCCGGCCTGGAAGAAAGTATGTGTGGCGGAGTATGCATCCTCCATCCACGGAAACGGAGGAAATGTAATCGGCAATTTTGGCGATGCACTTGGCGACGCTGTATTTATGCTGGGATGCGAGAAAAATTCCGAGAGAATGTGGTGGACGGGATATGGCAATTATGCCGGCTTCGTAGGTCACGGCAATTTTGGACCCTGTATCGTCTGGAATGACGCTGTATGTAACTTTGCATCACCCTCATACTATATGCAAAAGATGTTGTTTTCCGATAATCAGGGAACCCGTGTTTTGCCGTTCACTCAAACTACAGCCCATTGTTTCTGGTCTGCATCCGTAGACACTGCATCCGGAAGAAATGATATTCTCCTTAAGGTAGCCAATAAATCAGGCACGTCCGAAGCAGTAGATATAACTCTCAGAGGTGCTGACAAGGTTGGTTCTACAGGTCGTTCCATGACCTTAACAGGTGCGCCTGAGGACGAAAATTCACTTGCGAATCCAACCAAAGTAATTCCATCAACAGGTACATTTGCTGCCGGCACGAGTTTCACGTACCGTTTCCCGGCTTATTCGGTTACCGTTCTAAGAATTGGATTTTCAAAATAGAAATGTATGATTACCAAGCACTATTGGGAGCTCAATGGCGGACAGGGGAAGTACGACCGGTACTGGATCGACCATCAGGAATACTATGGCGGCGGGGCCGCTCAGGCGATAGAAGTTTACGGAGACGGCTCCCAGCACGCGAGTATTTACCAGGTCGACCTGCATTTCACGAAAGGGCGCACTTACCAGTTTTGCGGTTACCTCAAATGTCGCGGCAGCGTGAGCGCGGATGGGCGCACACTCGACCTCGCCGTCATCAACCGGAGCGAAGACCCGGATTTGAGTGCGGCAATTCGGGTGAGCGGCTATAAAGTTGCTCCCGGCGACTCGGTGCGAGTCTTCGAGTTGAATGGCAAAGACAAGGTCGCCGCCAACCCGTTCGGTAGCACTGAAAACGTCAACATCCGGGAGAAGGCGGTCCGCGTCGAACGCCTTCCTTTCTCCTACCGATTTCCGGCGCATTCCGTGACCATCTTGGAGTTGGGCAGTACCCAATGAGGTGATAGCTCGGTTTGAGGAAGCGAAAAGTTTCCTCAATTTCCCAGCGTGTCAGACGGAGTACGTCCCCGCTCACTTCTTAGAAAAAACCACCCACGCTGGTTCTATTACTTGCCTAAATCCAGACAGAAAAAGGGGTAAAGCTCTGTAAGAATTCCCTTGACATAAGCCAATGCAGATGCTAAAAAACTCCTGAACGCAAAGTTCAATGAGAGAGTGTTATTAGTTCAAGCACAGCCACCGCAAGATTTGCGGCCAGTCATGGTCGCCCATTACACAGACTTCTGTAGGTGAGGCTCAAGAGCCGCAGCTCCCGGAAACCGGCACGGCAGTCCCCAGCCACAGAAGTCTATGCGCTTTGGCGTCGGATCCTGGAAAAACCAGTCAAGGAGGAGACAACTCATGCTTAGAAGACTGATGATAGCAGTGATCTTTTGTTTCTTCGGGGCCCTTTCAGGCGGTTGGGCGCAGGATACGGCCACAATTGTCGGCACGGTTACAGATTCCTCCGGCGCCGTCGTGCCCACTGCCAAGGTCACCGTTTCTAACTCCCAAAAGGGATTCACGCGTAACCTTACTACCGACTCGGCAGGCGAGTACACGGCCGCCAAAATTCCCATTGGCAGCTATGTGGTTAGCGCCGAATCTCCCGGTTTTCGGAGGCAAGTTCTTACCAACATCTCTCTGGACGTTGGACAGACGCTCCGGGTGAATCTTACCCTGACGGTAGGAGAACAAACCCAAAGCATAACTGTCGAGGGCAACGTGGCAAAGGTTGAGACCGAGACAGGTTCGATTTCGGACGTGGTGACAGGGTCCCAGATCAGCCAGCTCAATCTCAATGGTCGGAACTTTACGAACTTGGCCACCTTGATCCCGGGTGCTGCACCCGGAGGCTATGATCCCTCAAGCATCGGTGTTCTCGCAAGCTCCGGCATTTCCTTCAATGGCGTCCCGACGGTCTACAACAACTGGGAGATCGATGGAACCAACAACTCGGATCAGGGCGCCGGATCCACTGCGAACATGACCTACCCGAACATTGACTCACTCGCGGAGTTCCGCATCGTCACATCGAATTACAGCGCCGAATTCGGCAAGAATGCAGGGGCGACGATCGAGGTGGCCACGAAGGCGGGAACGCGCCAGTTCCACGGCGACTTGTTCGAGTTTGTCCGCAACGACGTGCTTGATGCCAACGATTGGTTCCTGAACCGACAGATTGCTCCACCCGGCGGCAAGGCGCCAAAAACTCCTTTGAAACGAAATGATTACGGTTTCACTATCGGTGGCCCCGCCTATATCCCCGGTCATTACAATACAACCAAATCCAAGACGTTCTTCTTCTGGTCGGAGGACTGGCGGCAGAACCGTCAAGGTACAGTCGTCAGTGCGCCGGTCCCCACCACGCTGATGCGGCAGGGGGATTTCTCTCAATGCGATCCGGCTTCGGGTAACTACAACCCCGTCGTGGCCTCCGGGTGCGTGCTTCCGGTCAACCCTGCCACACAACAAACCTATCCAGGAGACATCGTGCCCATCGGCGCCAGTGGAGCCGCTTTGCTCGCTGGTCTCGTCCCGTTGCCTAATAGTGGGGTTGATGTCTACACCGCAGCCCCCAGCCTCCCCACCCATTGGCGGCAGGACATGATTCGAGTTGACCAAAACATTGGGGACAAGACCTCCATCTTCGTCCGCTACACCCAGGATGCCTATGAACAGACGTATGTCCCCACGCTTTGGTCCAACTCAAATTACGACACCGTCAAAACGGAGTGGACGAGCCCCGCCAAGTCCGCGGTGATCCATTTCACACGCAGCCTCAAACCGAACTTGATGAACGAGTTCATCATGGGTTTCTCGGCCGACGTGAACACTGTACACAATGTCGCAGGGCCTTCCTCCCCCGCCGGCTCGATTGATAAGCCAAGCGGATACACCGTCAAGACTATATTCCCCGCAAATGCGACAGTGCCGCTTCTTCCCTCGATCTCGATCGGTGGCGGTCTGCCGTGGGGTATTGCGGAATCCACGGGTTTCGAGTATTTCTTCTGGGGACCTATTACGACGTTGAAAGACAATCTAGTTTGGACCAAGGGCAAGCAGGTCATCAAGATGGGTTTCTATGTACAGGACTCCCACTTGAACCAAACCACGTATTCCTCCCCCTATGCTGAAGGGTCCCTCAACTTCAGCACTTCCGATCCCAAGAGCACGGGAAATGCCCTCGCTGACATGTACATAGGGCAGATCGCCAGCTACGGGGAATTCGGACGCGTGATAAGCGGCCAGCTTGTGGGGGGATATGGTCTGGGACACTGGCGCGAGTGGGATTTTGAGCCCTATCTTCAAGACGACTGGAAGGTTACTCCCAAGCTGACGCTTAACCTGGGTGTTCGCTACGTTATGCCCACGATCTATCACGATATCCGGACCCCCACCAATGATTCGATCTTCATCCCGAGCCAATACAACCCGGCGAATGAAGCCCAGATCGATATTAATGGGTATTTGATCCCCGGCACAGGTGCGACGTTTCTGAATTATGGTAACGGGCTCGAAGAGTGCGGCTCAGGACAAGTTCCTGCCGGCTGCGTAAAACCTTCCCGAAGCGGCATCGCTCCCCGATTCGGTTTTGCCTGGGACCCAACGGGTTCTGCGAAGACCGTAATCCGGGGTGGTTACGGAATTTCGTATGACGTCTCGAATGGTAATGAACAGGCTTCGGGATTCTTTGGCAACCCGCCCAGTGTCGCTTCGCCTTTCGGGTTCAATATCGATGGATATGACAAGATTGTGTCTGGACCGATTTCACCCACATCCATGAATAATGTTCCCCTGCAAGCGAAATGGCCGAGCGTCCAGCAATTCAGCTTGGGTGTTCAACACGAATTTCCCGGCAACAACTTTGTCAGTGTCAGCTATGTGGGAAGTCAAGGACGTCATCTGGGTCACAATCGGAACATGAACCAGGTGCCAACCGGTGGGGGCACGGAAAATGTACCTGCCTTGGCGGGGACTACCGGATGCGATGCGTCTGGCAACTGCGACGTTCAGAACATCCTGATCAACAACCTTCAACCTTCCATTTACTTTGTTCCCTACCGGGGATACACGGGCATCAATATTCGAGAGTGGGCAGGAGTCTCCAGCTACAACTCTCTGCAAGCGAACTTCCGCCACAGTGTCGGTCACGGGCTGACGTTTCAAGCGGCTTACACCTGGTCACATACCATCGATGATCAGGGTGAAGGGGGTGTTAACGACTATGACATTTCGCGGTGGAAGGCGACGTCAGGTTTGAATCAGGCGCAACTGCTCGTGATGAATTACGTTTATCAAGTCCCGTTCTTCGCCCACTCCACAAACTCCTTCCTCCGGAACGGACTGGGTGGATGGGAGATCAGCGGAATTACCAACTTCCTCACCGGACAGCCTATCGATTTCGGTTGTGGAATCAACGGCCTGAGCAGTGGCGTGGGGGGAGGCGTACGGTGTAACTCCATAGGCAAGGTGCGCATTGAGAAGGGAACCTACGATGATCTCCAGTTCGGTCCCACGCCCACGTGGGTTAATACCGGCACTTTCGGCCAGATCAACATGGACCAACTCCCCGCCAACGGAGAACCCGGCATGTTCGGCTATATGGGTCGAAACCCCTTGACGGGTCCCGGGCGTAACAACTGGGACATGGCTCTGCTCAAGAACTTCCAAACTCCGTGGTTCAACGGCGAACATGGGACCATCCAATTCCGCTGGGAAACGTTCAACGCCTTCAACCATCCACAATGGAATGGCGTGAGCGTCGGTTGCAGCGGCGCGACGGCTCCCGGCCAACCTTGCACCGGGCCGGACAATCTTGGCAATGGAGAAATCAGCAGCGCATGGCCGGCGAGAATCATGCAGTTTGGGCTAAAGTTCGTTTTCTAGCCGGCTGGGGAAGAAGACCTGGTTAGCGTTGTAGCGGCGATTGGCTTGGCCACGGCGGCTGGAATTTCCGCCCCGCGCGTCTCGGTCAATGCGCCGCTACATTTTTTCCAGAGACTTGCGACCTAGAACGTTGCAGAGGGTAACATTCCATCTTCGGGAGGTCCAATTGAGGGAATTCATTGCATTTCTCGTCTGTCTCGCGTCGTGCCTGATGTCCGGCCCATCCATCCTGCTCTCCGGCGAACCGCCGGCAAAAGCAGAGGTCCAATGGGATAAGGTGCTCAGGGTATGGAAGACTTCCGTGTCAATTCAGGACTGCCCCGAACCCCCCTTGCGGCGCGGTCGGCCAACCCATGATCCGATCTATAAGGCGCTGCGCGATCTCCACGCGGATTACCCCCGTCTGCAACCCTGGTTTCCCTATCCCAAGATGGTCGTTGCGGAACTGAAGCCTCCAGAGAGCGGTAAGACTTATTGGGACTTTGCCTTGATGGACGAATATACGGAAGACTTCATGCAGGCGACCGCAGGGCATCCGGTGGTGTTTGACTTCGGCACCATCCCCGAGTGGATGATCAAAACCCAGGCGCCGATTCCGTATCCCGAGGACCCTGACGAAATCGCTTGGAACTACTCACAAGGCACGTAGCTCCGGGACCCCACGTTCAAGGAAGCGGCGGATTACCAGGCCCGATTGGTGGGCTGGTACACCCAAGGTGGTTTCAACGACGAACTGGGGAAATGGCACGCTTCCGGCCATCATTACAAAATCGCCTACTGGGAAGTACTCAATGAGAGTGATGGGTCCGATCAGCACAGTATGACGCCCGAGTACTATACACGCATCTATGATGCGATCGTCGAGCGAGTCCGGCAAGTTTCACCGAATATGAAGTTCATGGGGCTGGCGTTGTCAGATCCGATTGGCGGCCCTCAGTATTTTCAATATTTCCTCGATTCCAAGCATCGCCAGCCGGGCATCCCCATCGATATGATTTCCTACCACTTCTACACTATGCCGGACCCGGATGAAACGCCGGAAACCATGCCGTACACGATCTTCGCTCAGGCCGACAAGTTCCTGACTGCCGTCCGGTACATCGAATCCATCCGCAAGCGGCTTTCTCCGGGTACGGGGACCTATATTGATGAACTCGGATCGATGCTGCCTGACCCGGAGGCGCCCCAGCTTGCCCGTCCCATCCCCGATTCGTACTGGAACCTGGCGGGCGCCATGTGGGCTTACACATACGCCCACTTGGCGACGATGGGCATCGAGGCCGTCGGAGGAGCAGAATTGATTGATTATCCCGGCCAGTTCGCCGCTACCTCCCTGCTCAACTGGGACACCGGGCAGCCCAACGCCCGGTATCGGGTTTTGAAGCTCCTGCGCGATAACTTCTGCCCAGGCGATAAACCGGTAGAAACCCACCTTGAATCTCCGTCTGTCCTTGCCCAGGCTTTCGTAACATCGCGAGGGGAACGGAAAATCCTTCTGGTTAACAAGCGCGACCGGCAGATTGAGGTCTCCGTGCCCGGGTCAGCCGGGGGCACCGTCGACGTCGTGGACCAAACTACGGGTTCATCCCCGCCAGCCACGACCAGTTTGACGGCTGATGGCATATCCCTCAATGGATTGACGGTGGCCGTCGTTACTCTCAGGAAACAGGCGGATTGAGCAGTACCCATTCCCAGCGTGTCAGACGGAGTTCGTACCCGCTCACTTCTTAGAAAAAACCACTCACGCTGGTTCTATTACTTGCCTAAATCCAGGCACAAAAAAAAGGGGAAAGCCTTGTAAGAATTCCCTTGACATGGGCCAAGGCAAGTGCTAAAAAATTCTTGAACGTAAAGCTCAATTAGAGAGTGTTATTAGTTCAAAGGCGGTCACCGCTTGATGGCGAAAACTGGGAAAGTACAATGCAAACTGGGAAAACACGACAGGCCTGTAAAGACGGGGGCAAGCGACACACCGTTTAGCTGCCGGCGGAAACGGGGAGCAAAACCACGCAGGAGCCTCGTCGCTGGGTGGTGGAGCGAACCCACTCTTGGCTAAACCGATCTCGCAAGCTGTTAGTATTGCTGTTCTAAGTTATTCTCAAAACCCCGAAAAATGCGGCCTTGCACGGAGCGGAGCGGGGAAAAAGGAGCACGAAACTGCGGGCGTGCCCGCTATTTAAGTGGGCTTCCAGCGATTGTACTCCCCATCGACTCAACATAGCCATACTAGTGAGTTTTGAAAAGACCGAAGAAGGCTACGTCGCGCTGTTGGCCTTGGCTGCGGCCATGATTTCCCGGCGCGAGACGATTGTTATTTACGGATAAGCTCTTAGTACTTGATTGGCTGTCGGTCGGGACGGGTCCAGGTCTTACAGGAGGAATTCTTATGACAAAAGTGAGCACTCAAAAGGGGCGACTTGACGGTTGCCGACATGCATGTATACCTGTTGTGTGTATTTTGCTCTTAACCTTGCAAGCGCTTCCAAGCTTGAAAGCCCAGGCACAAGCTTTCAGCGCTTCGCTCAGCGGAACGGTGTACGACTCCTCAGGGGCTGCGGTACCCAATGCCAAGCTAACCCTTTCAAGCCCGACGCAAGGAGTTGAGAGGGCTTTCACTACCGGTCAGGATGGCCGCTATACCTTCACGCTCGTGCCGCCGGGAACTTACGACCTCGCTGTTAGAGGGCCAGGTTTCAAGACGTACAGCCAGGAAGGAATTGGTTTGGAGGTCGGTCAATCCGCTACTCAGGACGTCACCCTGCAACTGGGAGCGGTAACCCAGCAGGTGACGGTCAGCGCCTCGGCCGAGGTCCTGGAGACACAGAACGCCAACATTGGGTCGACCGTCAGTGGTCGGGAAACGACGGAACTGCCACTCGATCTGCGCAACGTCTTGGGACTGGTGGCGCTCAATTCCAGCGTCAACAACAGCCAGCAGTACCAGGCCTTCACTCCTCCGGGCATGCAAGTAGCAGCCGACCAGGATGTCAGCGCCTTCAACTTCGGCGGAGGCCGGTTCGGAACCACCGCCTTCCTGCTGGACGGCGCCTGGGATTCCGTCGGCAGTTGGGGCGCCCCGATTTACGTACCCGGAGTTGACGAGACCCAGGAATTTAAGATCCAGACGAACGGGTTCACGGCGCAGTACGGCTGGAGCATGGGCAACGTGGTGAACATCATCACCAAATCAGGCACCAACGGCCTGCACGGTGACGCCTGGGAGTTCTTGCGGAACGACAACATGGATGCGAACAACTTCTTCAATAACGCCGCCGGCGTTCCCATCGAGCACTTTAACCGGAACCAGTTCGGCCTTACGATCGGCGGCCCGATTGAAATCCCGAAGATCCTCCACAAGGGCAAACTATTCTTTTTCGGTGATTACGAGGGATTACGGTCGGCGTCACCTCTCACTTTCGTGGCCAGCGTTCCCACCTCTGATATGACGCAGGGCAATTTCTCCGCCCTACTGGGCGACCAGATAGGAACAGACGCCCTCGGACGGCCGGTTCTACAGGGCCAGATCTACAATCCCTTTACTACCCGGCAGATCACCGCGGAACATGTGGATCCGGTGACGGGGCTGATGGCGAAAGAGACCGGATATATCCGCGATCCCATCGCCGGCAATAACCTCGCGGGAATGATCAACCCGATCTCGAAGAAGTTCTTGCAGTACTGGCCAAGCCCCAACGGCCCCGGCACCGTCAACAACTTCACGGCGGCTAGCGGCACTCCTAGCAGCCAAGACTCCTACACCGGCCGCGTCGATGACAACATCAGTGACAAGGCTCGTTTGTATGTACGATGGTCTCAAAAGCGCGAAACCATACAAGGCGTAGGCGATTTCTTCGGCACCAACGACCCCGGAGGACCGGGAACCGGGGAACCTGACAATCGGTGGGATGGGGGTCTTGGCTACACCCGGGTTTTCAGTCCCACCCTGGTGATGGACTTGAACTTCGGGTGGGGGCGTTGGGTTGAGGGACGCACACCGCAAGGAGTTCCCTTCAACGTGGCTTCCCTCGGACTGCCGACCTTCCTGAACACGGAGGGCGCAACGGGGTCGTTCCCCTTCGTTACTATCGATGGTGAGTATGGGCTGGGTTCAGGAGACATTAACGCTACTCCGCGGGAGGCGCGAACCTACTCCATCGATTTCACCAAGGTGCGTGGAGCTCACACCTTCGACGTAGGCTTCATGGGGGTGGGTTTCATTGTGAACACCTTGAATTCGCCCCAGGCCAGCTTTAATTTCCCGATCGGGATGACCTGGGGCCCCGACCCTACGAACGCCACTACTGGCACAGGCTTTGGCTTCGCTTCTTTCCTCCTCGGCACTGGCAGCAGCGGGGGTGTAACGTTGCAGGCTGAGGCCGCCTACCAGAAGAGGTTCTATGGATGGTATTTTCAAGACGACTGGAGAGCAACGCGCAAGCTGACGGTGAACCTAGGGCTCCGCTACGACATCCAGACGGCGCCCACCGATCGCTTCAACCGGCTCTCGTATTTTGACCCGACGGCCGCGAATCCGGTGGCTTCGCAAGCCAACACCAGCGCTCCCGGTGAGCTGGCTTATGTGACTCCCGGTAACCGGGGGGTTTATGATCCCCAGCACACCAATTTGGCTCCCCGCGTGGGCTTCGCCTACCAGGCAGCCTCAAAGCTGGTGGTGCGGGGCGGATTCGGGATGTTCTATATTCCCGCGATTGAGTTTGGCGACTACCAGGGTCTGACGCTCAACGGATTCAGTCAGACCACTCCCTACGTGGGGACGATCGACGGTATCACTCCGGTTAGCCTTTTGAGCAATCCCTTCCCCGGCGGCCTGCTCCTGCCTCCGGGCAATTCCGCCGGAGCCTTGACCAATGTGGGCTACGGCACCAACGCCGTCCTGCGGAACCGGCCCACGCCCTACATCGAGCAGTGGTCCTTTGGGGGGCAGTATGCCGTCACCCCAAACAACTTGCTCGATTTCGCCTATGTGGCCAATCACGGCACGAAGCTTCCGCTCGCCACAACCGTGAACTACGATCAGATGCCCATCTCCGATCTTGCCCAAGGCACGGGGCTTCTGGCAAATGTCGCCAATCCGTTCGCTAGCGCCATCGGCGCAAGCGGGTGCGGCCTAGACGGAAAGACGGTGCTGCACGGGCAACTGCTGTTGCCCTTCCCGCAATACTGTAATGTGAACTACGTCCAGCCCGTGGTTGGCCACTCCAACTACAACGCCCTGCAAGTGAATTTCACCCACCGCTGGTCGGGCGGCCTCCAGATGCGTCTCTCCTACACCTACTCGAAATATCTGGATGATTCCTCGGGCGCTGAAGGCTGGAGCTCCGCATCCAGCGCAAACTACGAGTCCATCTACAACCTGCACAACGAGTACTCCCTTGACATCGATGATATTCCCCACAGCTTTGTAGCGAGTTACATGTACGCGCTGCCGGTCGGTAAGGGCGAGCGATTTGCCTCCTCAGCCGGCGGCGTAACCAATGCCCTGGTAGGCGGATGGGAACTCACCGGCATTACCACGGCCAAGGTGGGATTCCCGCTCGGAATCACGGCACCGTGCAACTACGAGTACTGCAATGCGCAGAGGCCCGACCTCATCGGGAATCCCAATCTAAGCAATCCCACAATTAACGAATGGTTCAATACGTCTGCTTTCGCGGAACCCACTCCCTACACTTTTGGCAATGTTCCGCGAACCATGCCTCACCTGCGGGCGCCGGGAGAATACACGTGGGACTTGGCGGTGCAGAAGAACTTCCGTTGGCAGGAGAGATTCAGGGCGGAGTTTCGTGTGGAGATGTTCAATGCCTTCAATCACGCGAACTTCTATGCTCCGGACAGCGGTTATCAAGACCCGGCATTTGGAACGATCACGGGGGCCCTGCCCTCGCGTGATGTCCAGCTCGGGTTGAAACTTTACTGGTGATCACCCTCCTTGATTCCGGAAACCTCGCCGCCCCGGGGGAGACACGCTCCCGGGGCGGCACTCTTCGGAAAGCTCGCGTGGATTTTCTCACTCGAAAGATGCACACTGAGTACGTCCGTCCATGAAAAACTGCGGCGCCAAGTGCTCCATCTTCAGGGCCGGCGGCCCGGCGGTCCTGCTTATCCTACTGATCATTCCCGCCTTGCCGGCCGCGGCAAACCAGTCATCCACCAACACCGCGCCGGAAGAGTTCCTCCTACGGGCGCAGCAGGCCCAGAGAGCCGGAGATTACAAGGCTGCGGCGGCAGCCTACCGCGCTTTTCTCAAGGTCCGTCCCGGCGTCCCCGAGATCCAAGCCAACGAGGGTCTGATGGAATTCATGGCGGGCGAATACACCGAGGCGAAGCAGAGCCTCGAATCCGCCGTCCACAACAATCCCGGTCTCCTGTCGGCCAATCTGTTCCTGGGTCTCGACCTGCTGAAACTGCACCAGCCGGAACAGGCGCTTCGGTATCTCCAGATTGCCGATAAGACCGAGCCCGGCAACCCCACCATCATGCTGGGACTGGGAGAGGCCTATGCCGGCGTTCACCAACTAGAAAAAGCCGACGAGATCTATGAAGAGGTGCTCCGCGCTCATCCCCGGAACCTGGACGCACTCTATGGGCTGGGGACCACCAGCCTGAGTCTGCAGGAAGAGGTCGCTGAGCGGCTGGCTAATCTGAGGAACAACTCTCCCTACGCGGAGATCCTGCTTGCGGAGGCGTTCATTCAGCAGCAGCGGGCTGGCGACGCAGCACGCATCTGTGAGAAGCTGCTCGCGGGCTATTCCGCTTTTCAGGGACTCCACACCGTTCTTGGCTTTGCCGATCTCCAACTAGGCCGCTGGCAAGCCGCGGAACATGCCTTCCGCAGCGAGTTGAAGAACCGTCCCGGCTACCTTCCCGCTCAGCTCGGATCGGCCGGCTTGGACCTCCTGCAAGGATCGGTGAAGAAAGGCTTGAAAGAGCTGGAAGAGATTCGAGAGACGGATGGCAACTTCCTCGACTCTCAGGCCGGCCAACTCTGGGCGGCACTTACTCCCGATCAATTTTCAAGCCTCCAGGGTGAACTGGAGAATGTTCCTGCCGCCTCACGGGAATCTGCCATCGCAAACGATCTGTTGCAAAACATCAACTCACCGGGTGCGATCACTGCGCCGGGGGATCCGAGAAAGCTCGAAAGCCCCAGTACGCACTTCTCCGGGTCAGCCGCCCAGCTTTACGCCGGAGGTCACTATACTGCCTGCACCGAGCGGATCGCAGAGACGCCGGGGCTCCCGGACCGAAGCGATCTGATGATGATGCCTTGCAGCTACTACGCCGGCGACTACTGGACCACTTTTGTCTCATCGAGCGGCATCCTGGCTCGCGACCCTGGCAACCTCCAGGCCCTGTTCTGGCTGTCCAAGGCGACCATGAAGCTCGCCTTGGGGGCTCTGACACAAGCCGGATCGATCGATCCGAATGCATATCGCATGCACGTCCTGCTGGCGGAGACCTACGGGGTCATGAAGCAATACGAAAACGCGGAGGCCGAATACCGGGGGGCAATCCGGTTGCGCCCTGAAGACTTGGCTGCTCATCTTGGCCTGGGGACCATTTACTGGCGGCAAATGAAGTTCGACGCCGCTGAACCGGAACTATCATTGGTGCTCGCCGCCAATCCCTCGGATGCTCAAGCCAGCTATATGATGGGCAACATCCTGGTGACTCGTCATCAATTCGAAAAGGCAGAGCCTCTCCTCAAAACAGGGGTCCATGCTGCCGGTGAGGCCGGCCTGCGTGCGCACGAGGCTCTCGGCAAGGCGTACTTCAGCACGGGCCGAACCCGGGACGCCATCAAGGAATTGCGGCAGGCCTTGCCTGCGGATCGAGATGGGAGTATTCATTACCAGTTGTACCTCGCTTACAAGAAGGCGGGAGACGCAAGTTCGGCGATGGCGGCTTTGCGGGAGTCTGACTTGCTTCGCAAGCGACGGGAGGCCAGTGCAGTCGAGAAGTTGAGTTTCCCGCAGTAGGGGACTGAGGGCCTCACAGGGCCGATTCCTGGTTTCTGCTCTGAGAGCAACAGTGCCCCCGGAAGTGGCAATCAGGTGATTGCTCATCACCCCAGCGGTTGGGAGGATCCGCTGATATCATGAAGTGGCGTCGAATGAACCGAAGCTTGTGGGCGATGTTCCTCTTGGCTGCCTTGCTCTGCGGAAGCAGAGGGACTGCGGAGAACGGCACTGGGTCCCCAAAAAGTGGGAATCAGGAAAGAGTAGCTCAACTTTTCGCGCAGGCGGCGCAGGAGATCAATAGCGGCAAATACTCTGCCGCCATCGAAACCTACAAGTCAGCCCTATCAATCCAGCCGGACTCCCCCCAAACATTAAGTAACCTGGGAGTCGCCTATCACTTGGCGGGCCGATTTCCTGAGGCGGTAGAGACTCTCAAGAAAGCTCTGAAGCTGAATCCCGATAGTTTGCCGGCCAACCTGATCCTGGGTATAGATTCAGTTCGCTTGGGGAAGCCTCAAGAGGCGCTCCCTGCACTCCAACAGGTTCTCAAGCGTGATCCTCATCATCGCGACGCATTACTCGCTGAGGCCAGCGCCTATTTTGCTCTGCACGATTTTGCAAGCGCGACGCGCGTCTACCAAGCTGAAGTAACAGTTCGCCCGGATGACGCGGATGCTTGGTACAGCCTGGGACTGTGCTTTGAGCATCTTGCCGAGACCACAACCCGGCAAATGGCGAAGCTTGAGGCGACGTCGTCTTATTACCACCGGTTAGTGGGGGAGTTTCTCACCGAACAGGATCAGGAGATTGATGCTGAAGAAGCCCTCCGTCTTGCCCTCAAATCCTCGGGTGCGGAAGATGAGGGGCTTCATGCTGCTTTGGGTTTCGCGCACCTCCGCCTTGGTCTGATGGATCAAGCTGGTCAAGATTTCGAGACGGAACTCCAGCTTCACCGGGGCAACTTGGAGGGCCAGCTTGGGCGGGCCGCCGTGGCCTTCGAGAGGGCTGATTGCTCTGCTGCACTGAACACCTTATGCGCCATATATCAAGCAGATTCGGATTTCTTCCTCAGCCATCTGGGATTTCTTGTGGCGTGCCTCGACCGGGACACTCAAAGCCGGGTGAGCACATACCTTGCTAACAACTCTTCACGCTCTTGCCCGGTTGTGCGAGCGCTACTTCAAACCGAGATTGCCTTCCCCGGTACGGCTGGTGTGTCTGAACGCACCTTTGAGGCACCTCCGGCCGAAAGAGGCCCCGGAACTGGAACGAAGGCACCCGGCCCGGGAAATTTGCCGGCAGCGGGCGCCCCGGCGGCCCGCACGTCGTGCCTATTGCTCCTCGGTAAATTCCCCGAGTTGAATATCGGGGAAGCATCGAAGGTCGCCCAATGCAGCTTCCTCTCCGGCCGCTTTCTCATCAGCCTCCGCACCGCCCAACTTCTTCTCAGTCGCGAATCTTCCAGCGGGCCGGGTCTCTTTTGGCAGGCCGAGGCGTCGCGCAGACTCGCGCAAGCGGCGTTCCAGAAAGCCGTGCAGCTAAAGGCCGATTCGTGGCAGGGCAACATTCTGATCGCCGACATCTATCGGCAACGGAAGAAATGGGACGAGGCCATTCGACACTACCGGGCAGCTGCAGAACTGAATCCTTCAAGTCCCGCTCCCTACCTGGGCCTCGCTACAGTCTGCTGGCAGACTGGTGAGTTCGAGCAGGCCGAGACAGCTCTGCAAAAGGTATTAAAGTTGGATCCCGAGAATGCGCAGGCTAACTTCGAACTCGGCGATATCGATGTTCGCCTTCACCGTTTCGGGCAAGCCGTTCCCTATCTCAGGAAGACCCTTGCGCAAAACCCCGACTTGTTGATTGCACACGCCGATCTGGGGAAGTCCCTCGCGCACAGTGGTGCTGTTAGCGAAGCCATTACCGAACTGACCGAGGCCAAGCCTGTGGATCGATACGGAGATATTCATTACGAATTATTTCAGTTGTACAGGGAGCAAGGGAAAACCGATCTGGCACAAAAGGCTCTTGCGACATCGGAGCAATTGCGGAAGGTAGAATCGCAAAACCACGCGTCACGACTTAGACGGGCTGCTGAAGCTGCGGCACAGCGAAACCAAGAGACGGGACAGCAAGCGCAACCCCGTGATTGACTCTTCTTCCAGACCAAGGCTGAGCGCAAGCTCCGGGCCGCCAGACCGGGCAAGACTTAAGGTAACGGTGGCCGTGCCCCGAATCAATAGCAGTCTAGTTCATTCTAGGAGGCCCCCCGGCTTTGCCGGGAGATACTTACCAAGGAGGAATCATGTCGCACCGAAGACGCAGTAGCTTGCAAACCTTAGCATCCATCTGCACCCCCATGGTTTGCATTCTTTTGGCCAAAGGGGCGGCCAGTCAGGAGGTTGGCCCCCAGAAAACCAAATCGCCTGCAGCCGACGCTCCTGTTGTTCTTAACGTGAGGGACTTAGGCGCTGCGGGCGACGGTAAAAGTCTAGATACGGCGGCCATCAAGAAGGCGGTGACGATGGCGGCTGCCTTCGGTGGCGGCACCGTGCTCTTTCCGCCGGGGAATTATGTTACGGGGACGTTCGAGTTGCTGAGCAACGTCACACTCGATTTGGAAGCGGGAGCGGTGATCGAAGGCAGCAAGAACCTCGCCGACTATGGTTCCATCTACGATTACGGCCTAGGCAGGGTTTACGGCGTGAATTACTCCGGCGAAGGCTTTAAAGTTGGCCTGATCGTTGCGAGGGACGTCAAGAACATCTCGATCATTGGCCGCGGCGCAATCGACGGCAACGGCAACGATTTCTTTGACTTCTCACGCCCACATGACAGCCACGACTATGACGCCCGCTACACGCGTCAGGGAAAGGACTTCATGAATCCGAAGTACGGCACTGAATCCGGGCCTGTCGAGATGAAGCCCGAAGGCCGTCCCGGCACCATGATCATCCTTTCGAACGCGAAAAATGTGCTGCTTCGCGACGTGACCCTGCGCAACGCCCCGAACTGGACGCTTCACCTCGCCAACTCCGAGGACGCAGTGGTCACGGGAGTCCATATCGAGAACAGCTTGCTGCTTCCCAACAACGACGGGATCGATTGCATCGGCTCCCACAACGTTCACTTTTCCGACTGCGACATCCAGGCTGGGGATGACGACTTCGCCTTCGTGTCGAGCGAGAACGTCAATGTGACAAATTGTTCAATGACATCGCACTCGGCGGGCATCCGACTGGAAGATACACGCTACGGTACCTTCGACAATCTCTCCATTCACTCGAATCGTGGTATCGGCGTCTTTGATAATAGCGGCGAAGGGGTCACCGCGCATGTGCTGTTTTCCAACATCACGATCGAAACCGAGCTGATCACCGGGCACTGGTGGGGTAAGGCCGAGCCGATCTACATCGCCACTAAGGCCGGCCCCACCGGGAAGGGCGTGGTCCGGGACGTGCGCTTCACCAACATCACCGCGGAGGCGGAAAGCGGTATCGTGATTTACGGCAGCCCCGGCAGCATCATCCGTGACATCACCTTTGACCAGATTAGGCTCGAGATCCGCGCCCCCAAGCCCTCCGTCGCCCAATCCGTGGGCGGCAACTTCGATCTACGCTGGGTGGACACGAGCATGGCTAATGCGGTCTTCAAGCATGACATCCCGGCGATCTACTGCCGCTATACCGATGGCTTCAAGATTCAAGGTTTCAAGATCATCTGGGGCAATGACCTTCCCAATTACTTCTCGAATGCCATCGAGTGTGAGGATTTTCACGACCTCAGCGTGGCCGACCTTGAGGGTCGCCAGGCGTTCGGCTCTTCTGCAAACGCAGCTATCGCCCTGCGTCGCGGCAGCACCGTTTCGATCCGCGACAGCCGCGCCGCCAAGGGGACGGGAGTATTTCTATTGCTCTTGGGCGTGACGGGCGAGCGCCTTTTCGTGGACAACGATCTGTCCCAGGCCCGCCAGGCGTTCCAACCCGAGAAGGCACTCCTCAAACTTCATGGGAACGAGATGCCAAACTAGAAATCGCGCCGTTTCTGATCTAGCCAATTCTCCATATTCGGTTCTGAGCGGAAATCTGTAGACGGCGCCGTAACCTGAATCCGGCGTGAAAATGGACAGTTTCATGCTCGTAGTGGTTTGAGCTTGTCAATTAGGGTAAGACTGTGATGTGCGGTCTTTTGGACCAGGGGGGAGTTTTTGAGTCGCAATAGGGGCCGGTGTTGTGGTCGCGTAATCTCGCCGGGGGGACTCGTTTGGCTGAGCGCAGTGACCTGAAAGAGCAGGCGTATGTAGTGCCGCCCCTGCCGGATGGGGATTTTATAGTTCGCGTGCGGCACGTGATCTCGAACGAGATTTGCATCACCAGCGAATAGCCAGACACAACTCGATGTTCAACCCTTCGAAAGAGTGCAATTCTGATTCAGATACGAAAAGGAGAGGAGTGAAGAAAAATGAAACGGACAAGAAACTATTCCCAATTTCTGCTGGTCCTGCTAATGGCCGCCGGGGGGCTCACCGGGAGTTCCCTAGCTGCCCAGGAAGATTTCTACGTGAACGCCGATATGCCCTGGCACAAAGCCGTGCTGGATTCCCAAGGGCGTCTGGTTGCGTGGTATCACCCCGAAAAGAATCTGGGCTATGACAAGTTCATGCGCTTGGATTGGGACTTTTTGGAGCACAAAGTCCCGATTGACAAGCATTCCGGCGTCAAGGTTTATCTCACCGCCCCCATCTATGACCCTGTGACACTGCAGGGCGCAGGTTGGCAACACAATCCCGCCGGGACTTACGCTCACCTGATGGACATGCTGGTTGGCTGGTATCCCTACTCGGGAGACGAAGATTCGGTCCCGGTGATGCGGGAAATGCTGGACTACCAACTTGCGCATGGCACGACGCCCGCGGATTGGGAGTGGGCGAACGTGCCGTTCGCAACCTCCTGTCTGGACGACAAAGAATACGGTCGCTGCATCCAGGATATGCCGAGAGAATTCTAC
>Ga0116119_1000624_pt1 | contig 19699 bp, 14 predicted proteins | sample June2015DPH_11_1_2_FD_89791 | JGI IMG/M metagenome (GOLD analysis project Ga0116119, IMG submission 89791) | Peatland microbial communities from SPRUCE experiment site at the Marcell Experimental Forest, Minnesota, USA - June2015DPH_11_100 | ecosystem: Environmental > Terrestrial > Soil >...
ATCGAGCAAGGTGGTGGTCAGGGATGGAAGGAGGTTCAAGATTCACAGGGGAATGGCAAGCGCGGCCGCGAGACGGGTGAGGTTTGCGGTCGACAGGTATGCGGTTCCAGCGAAGGGGTTCGACGAAGGGGTCGAGGCATATGTGGCTTACGCTGGGAGGGCGGAGACGGTGGTTGCGACCATGGCGAACGGCCTAAGGGCTGCCTTCGGGTACGCGGGTGCAGAGAATGTGCAGGGGATGTGGAGCAATGCGACCTTCGGAGTGATTAGCGCGATAGGGGCGGGAGAGCTGGGGGCGCACTCACTAGAGGTCAAGAAGTAGAATGACGGAGCAGGAGCTGACCGGCGGCATTTCGGTTCTCGACTTCGGAGGGCAATACGCCCACCTAATCTGCAGGAGGGTCAGAGCACTTGGGGTCTACGCGACACTCGAGCCGCATGACATCTCCGTGGAAGAGCTGAAGAAGAAAGGAGTCGCTGGCGTGATCCTGTCGGGCGGCCCAGCGAGTGTATACTCGGAAGGTGCGCCAAAGGCCGACCCGAAACTCTTTGGAGGCGAGGTCCCTGTCCTAGGAATCTGCTACGGCTACCAACTTCTGGTGATAGCTCACGGCGGCGAGGTCGGAAGGGCCGACCGTAGGGAGTATGGGAGGTCGAGCGTGAAGATTCTCGACAAGAATGGGCTCTTCGATGGGGTCGAGAGGGACCAGCTGGTCTGCTGGATGAGCCATACGGACTCTCCCGTTAGACTCCCGGTCTCCCTCAAGGCAATCGCGTCTAGTGCCAACTCGCCCTACGCCGCGGTCCGGTCGTCAGACGGGCACCTCTACGGCGTCCAGTTCCATCCGGAGGTATCGCACACGGAGGAGGGGCAAACGATTTTGGCGAACTTCGTGTTCGGCGTGTGCGGGGCACGGCGCAACTGGAGCCTTGAGGGGTTCATGAAGAGGTCAGTCGAGTCGCTCGCTAGGCTGCAGGGCAGGGTTCTCTGTGCGGTCTCGGGAGGGGTCGACTCGTCGGTGACTGCCGCGCTGCTGCATGAGGCCATAGGCGACAGACTGATGTGCGTTTTCATCGAAACCGGGCTCCTGAGAGCCGGGGAGGCCGACAATGTGAAGGAGTTCCTAGCGCGGGACCTAGGGATTAACGTCACCTTCGCAGACGCCTCTGCCACGTTCCTGAAGGCCCTCGAGGGAGTGGCCGATTCTGAGGAGAAGCGCAAGGTGGTCGGCAAGACGTTCGCAGCCGTTTTCGAGGAGTTTGCTGAAAAGGAGGGTCCGTTCGCCTACCTGGCACAGGGGACGCTCTACCCAGACGTGATCGAGAGCGGGAGGTCCAGAGGGCCGGCCGCGGTCATCAAGACGCACCACAACGTGGGAGGGCTCCCGGAAGGGCTCTCCATGAAGGTGGTGGAACCCGTCAGGGACCTGTACAAGGATGAGGTCAGGGAGCTGGGCCGACTGCTGGGGATGCCGCACAAAATCCTGCAGAGGCACCCGTTCCCCGGGCCGGGGCTCGCAGTAAGAATCATCGGCGAGACGACGCCGGACAAGCTGAGGATCACGAGGGAGGCGAGCAGGATTGTCGAGGAAGTAATCGAGGAAGAGGGACTCTACTCGAAGGTGTGGCAGGCCTTCGCCTACGTAGGTGACGACAAGGTAACCGGGGTCTTGGGCGACGAGAGACGTCTCGGATACCAGGTCACGGTGAAGGTGGTCGAATCCATCGACGCGATGACCGCCGACTGGGCGAGACTCCAGCCCGAGGTCCTGGAGAGGATTTCCTCCAGGGTGACCAATGAGGTCGAGGGCGTGGTGGGAGTCGCTTACTCAATTTCCGCCAAACCGCCCGCGACGATTGAACCACAGTGACCTTTTTGAGGACCCTTAGTCCGAAGACAGAACTAGCCGAGCTCCACTCTCATCTCGGTGGTTCGGTAGACCCTGCCGTGATGTGGGAAATCGCGCACGCCCAGGGAATCAAGCTCCCGACCAAGGACTACTGGAAGTTCGTGGACCTTGTGACAGTCACTCCACGGAGCAAGAAGTCGTTCGAGCACTACCTCTCGCTCTTTCACCTGACCGAGCTGATTCAGTCCAGCCCGATCGCGATAGAGCGCTCAGTGTACCAGACGATTGCTGGGGCATACAGGAAGAACAACATTACTCTTCTGGAGCTCAGGTTCAATCCAATGAAGCGGAATAGAGGAGGGGAGCAAGACCTCGACCAGATAATGATGGCCGCCGTAAGGGGGATCGACAGGGCCTCCCTGGAGTATCCAGTGAAGACTGGGATAATCGTGTGCCTCGACAGGGGGTTTGGACTGAGGCTCAACGAGATTCTGCTTGAGAAAGCGGTTGCCTACTCAGGGAGAGGAGTGGTTGGCATCGACATGGCGGGCATGGGGAGCAAGGACTTCAGCTACGCTGGCTACGCCGGCGTTTTCAGGAGGGCTAGGAGAGAGGGGCTCGGGCTGACAGTCCACGCCGGAGAGGACGAAGGGCATGACTCCGTCAGGCAGGTCCTGAAGTACCTGGAACCTGACAGAATCGGGCACGGCGTAAGGGCAACCGAGGACGCGGGGACAATGGAGTTGCTCAAGAGGAGGAGGACCGTGCTCGAGGTGTGCCCCACTTCGAACCTTCACACAGGGGTGGTTAAGGACCTAACGGAGCTGAGGCGCATCTTCGGAGTGCTCAAAAGATACGGCATTAGCTACACCCTCAACACAGACGGGCCTGAAATGCTCAGGACCAACCTCAGAGGAGAGATCGACTTCCTGCTCCGGGAGGGTGTGGTGGGCGAAGAAGATGTCCTGCGCTCCAACCGTGTCGCGTTCGACTCTTCGTTTGTCAAGTAGACAGTTGGCCTGCCCGAAGGTTACCCTCGAAGGTGAAGAGGTTTGAAAGGGCGAACCGTGAGGGCGCCGTTCTGATGGGACTGGCCGAGAAGCAGTTGGAAGCGGGCGAATTCACGACAAACTACGTGACGACAGGAAGCGGGGAACACCGTGCGCGTCGCACTGCTCCAGAGACTCGGCCTCGAAGACTCTACAGCTCGTGAGGCTTTTCCTGTCGAAGCCGAAGACAATGGTCGTAAAACCACCCGAACTGGAGAACGAGTTGAAGGAAATGGAACTGCGCAGGAACGAAGAAAGACCGGCGAGGGTTCTACCTAGACGCCATCGCGACGCGTTCCTGCTCGTTCTTCTTCTTGACGGAGTAGCTGTTAGAGTCGCCCGCCGCCGCCTGGACTATCTCGTCCGCGAGGACCTCTTCCACGCTTCTGGATGATGCGAAAGCCGCCTCTCTCACTCCTTCCGACATGAAACGAAGGGCCAGGTCAATTCTACGGACCGGGGAGATGTCGACCGACTGGTGGTAGACTACTCCGCCATAGCTCAGCCTAGTGGTGTCTTCATTCGGGGAGGCGTTCTCGATGGCCTTCACAAGCTGCTGGACCGGGTTTTGGCCTGTCTTAAGCTCCATGATGACGAACGCCGTCTTCACGATGTTCATCGCCTTCTGTTTCTTGCCCCCCATCCTACCTGTGTTCTTCGCGTACTTTTTGCCGAAGTGTGTCATGTGATTGACGAGTCTCTCCACTATGTTGACCTTGGTCTTCGCGAACTTCTTGTGCTCGTGGCGCCCTCCGGAATAGGGCACCAGTATCGGTCTTAGGCTGATGACGTTCTGGAGGCCCTCGTCTTCGATCTTAACCCCAGTCATGTCCCACTTGTTCCAGAGAAGCAGGTTGGGATACTCCAGTGACTGCCTGCTCATGACTCTACCTCCTCGGTTTCTCCTTTCTTCCGTAGACCAGCTCGTTCAGCGAAACGCCGTTGACCTTGAATACTGTCCACCGAACTCCCGGTATGTCGCCCATCGCCCTTTTCATCGAGCCGCCGATTCCTTGCAGGAGCACCTCGTCGTGTTCGTCGACGAAGTTCAGAGCGCCGTCGCCCGGGAGGAAGGCTGTGATCTGCTTCCCGTTCTTGACTATCTGAACCCTTACGCACTTCCTGATTGCAGAATTGGGCTGCTTCGACTCGATCCCCACCTTCTCCAAGACAATGCCGCGTCCCTGCGGGGATCCCTCAAGCGGATCCGACTTGTAGTCGAGCCCGAGTTTCCGTCTCTTGTACCACTTGTTCGACCAGCGGAACCTTTGCCTCTTCTGCGAAACCTGGCGGGCGGCGAATTCTCCGCGTGGGGGGCCTGTCAATTTTCCAGTCGCAACTATTTTTCATCGTATAAAAGCGTTCAAAACTCGCTGGTGATCTGGACGTTACTGACGCCGAAATACCGACGTGCCAGGAGCCTCACCTTCGCGGCGTTCTTGCCCCCCACCCCCAGAACTGCGCCCTTCTTCCGAGGGTCCACGACGACCATGACGCTCTTCGTGCCGTCGAGCCTTTCCTCTACCCTAACCTCTCGGACATACCTCGCGCCGAGTGCGTTCTTCACTAACCCCTCGATGTCGTCAGCCCACTCGATAACCTCGACCGGCCTTCTGACGGCTCTTTCAATCTTCTTGACCGCAGCACCTTCCTTGCCTATGGCGAGGCCCATCTGACCCTTCGCGACAACGAAGATGACCCGGTTCGCCTTCTCGTCTATGATGCAGTCGCGGGCAGTGGCCCCGGTCATCCCCTGGATCATCGACAGCATGGACAGTTGATCTGATGTGAGCCTGATTTCGGGCATCAGTGATTCACCGCATCAACTGGCTTATGTCTGCCTCGCTTACGGAACGCAGGGCGACTGTCGATACCCTGTAGGGCCTTCCTATCATCCTCGCAAGCTCGGTGGAGGAGTGCGGCAGCTCTACCACTGGGACCCCGTGGTGCTTCGCCTCCTTCCTGAGCTTCGCCCCGAGAACTGTCGGAACCGAGCGGGTTAGTAGGATGGCCTTGCTGCCCTTCATTGACGCCAGGCACTCCTTGGCGCCCACTGTCGTCTTCCCCCCCTTCATCGCGTCCTTCAACACCTTCGAAAGATGCGCATTTTCAACCATCGCAATCAGCTCATGTAGAGATCAATCATTCCGGTTCCGACCGGGATTGGCAGTCCGACGATTACGTTTTCCGTGACGCCCTTCAAGTCCTCGACCTCGCCCTTTACCGCTGCCTCGGCGAGCGTCGGGACGGTGATCTCGAACGCGGCCCTTGCGAGGACGCTGCTCTTTGCGCCGGCAATCCCGTGCCTTCCTATCTGCTGGATGTATCCCTTCGAGGTCATCAAGTCTGCCACAAGGAAGATGTGGCGTATATCGACCTCGAGTCCCTGCTCGTCCAGCGTACTCATGACTTCTCTGACCAGAGTGGCCCGCGCCGCCTCGATGCCGAGGACCTGCGCTACCTCGTGCACGTTGTTGGTGTAGACCCTCGTAGGGTCGACGCCCTGGACCATGACGACCTTACCAAGATTCGAGCCGGCGGTCTGAATGAACCACTCCTCTCCCTCCTTTACAACCGTCACCCTAGTGATCCCAGGGATCCCCTTCAGCTTCATGTTGAGAATCTTGTTCCTGAGCGTGAATAGGGCCGAGAGATCGGCGTTCTCCATGCTGACGTGAATGACGTTCTTGTCTTTCCTGTCGGGCTGGACGTTCCTCTTGCCGGTCTCGACGACCTTGCATATCTCCTCGGGGTTAGTGTCCCTGTCAACCAGCATCTCCGGGCTAAGGTGCAGTTTGATCCCTTCGGTAGGGTCAACCTCGCTGAAGGCGACGACGTTGCCCACCTTGCTGAAGAGTATCTCCTTCGCGATTTTGACCGCCTTCTCGTTAGAAGCGGCGTATTCTTTAGTGAAGTAGATATCCATAGACGGGGTCGCAGGGATCTTCCGCGCGTCCACCAGTTCCATCAGTCTCGGGAGACCGAGAGTTACGTCCCTCTCTCTAACTCCCGCGAAGTGGAATGTTCTCAAGGTCATCTGTGTCCCCGGCTCGCCAATCGACTGGGCAGCCACAATGCCTGACGCTTCGCCCGGCTCGACCCTCGAGTAGTCCCGTGCCTCATCAACCTTCTCCAGGGTCTCTCTGGCCCCCTCCTCAGTGAGGTGGGAGTTCGCGAGTTTGTCCTTCAACTCCTGCGAGAGCCTGTCGTTGAGCCCCGATTGGTACTTCTTGAGCAGCCTCTGAACCACTTCGTCGTCCAACTTGGCCTTTGATTTGTGAAGGAGTTCCTCGGTCTCTACCAGCCGGTCAAGGTTAATTGGGCGGCCGTGGTCGCTTTTTGCGGGGTCGACGCCGTCCTCTCCGTACAGAAACTGGATGACGTGCCCATGGGGGTCCCGGACAGTCAGGTCATACTCGACCTTGAGGTGTTCCAGTGCGTTGACCAGCCTCCTCTGCATGTAGCCACTCTGCTGGGTCCTGACCGCAGTGTCGACCAACCCCTCCCTTCCTCCCATTGCGTGGAAGAAGAACTCGGTCGGAGAGAGGCCGTCACGGTAGTTGCTCCGGACGAAGCCTTTCGCCTCGGGCGAGGTGTCGTTCCACGGGAAGTGGCTCAGAGCCCTCCCCTTCATTCCCTTCTCGATCCTCTTCCCTCGGACCGACTGCTGTCCGAGGGCGGCTGTCATCTGGCCGACGTTGAGGCTCGAGCCCCTGGCGCCGGTCCTTGCCATTATCATCCCGGAGTTCTCGGCGGGGAAAGAGCGGTCTGCGATTCTTCCGGCCCTGTCTCTCGCGCGCGCGAGCTCGTTAATGGTGTACGCCTCTAGCGAGTCCTCTGGCGAGAGCCCCCGCGTCAGCTGGAGCGTCCCTGCCTTGTACTTCTTGATCAGCTCGGAGACGCCAGTGTAGGCCTCGTCCAGGGTCTCGCGGATACTCCTCTTCGCCTCCTCAGTCAAATCCAGCTCGTTGAAGCCGTAAGTGAAGCCTCTCCGGGTGAGGAAGGTCTTGAGGACCTTCGTGATCGAGTTGAGGAAGTTCCTGGCGTCCTCATTCCCGTAGTCTTTGGCTATCCTGTGAAGTAGCGAGTCTGGCTCCTCTGCCCCTATAACCGCCTTGTCGACGACGCCCGAGATGAGTTGCCCATCCTTGATCATGACGTCGTTCGAAGCTCCCGTCTTGGACGACTTCGCCCATTTCGACGTGAGGACGCAGTTCATCCCTTTCGGAATGAAGAGCGAGAAGAGCTGCTTGCCGGTGTACATGGGGTGGGTCCCCTTCACAGCGGGTTCTGGGAGGTCTCCCTCGTAGTCGCCGACCAGCGCCAGATTTGAAAACTCACCGGAGGTGAGAAGGGTCTCGTCTCGAGTAAGCATGAAGGCGCCAGTGATGAAGTCCCTAATCCCGCCGATTATCGGGCCTCCATACCTAGGCGAGATTATCTGGTCCTGGACTTTCATCAGCATCAGCGCCTCAGACCGCGCTTCCTCGCTCTGGGGGACGTGCAGGTTCATCTCGTCGCCGTCGAAATCGGCATTGTACGGCGGACAGACCGACGGGTGGAGCCTGAAGGTCCTGTAGGGCAGGACTCTGACAAAGTGCGCCATCACGGACATGCGGTGGAGCGACGGCTGTCTGTTGAAGAGGACGACATCCCCGTCCATGAGGTGTCTCTCGACGATGTAGCCCGGTGCAAGCGTATCCGCCAGAGCCTTCCTGTCGCTCGCGAAGTCGAGTCTAATCTTAACTCCGTCGGGTCTGATGACATAGTTTGCGCCTGGATGCTCGAACGGCCCCCTAGTCACGAGAGACTTCAGGTTCTCAATGTTGGCGGGAGAGACCTTTTCAGGTATCGTGAGCTTCTTGGCCACTTCGTAGGGGACGCCTACCTCTCCGATGTCTAGGTTCGGGTCCGGGCTGATGACAGTCCTGCTGGAGAAGTCGACTCTCTTTCCTGAAAGCGAACCTCGGAACCTTCCCTCCTTGCCCTTGAGCCTCTGGCTCAGCGTCTTCAGTGGTCTTCCAGAGCGGTGGTGTGCCTGGGGAATCCCTGAGACCTCATTGTCGAAGTATGTGGTGACATGGTAGTGGAGCAGGTCGACCAAGTCCTGAACGATCAGATGGGGCGTCCCGGACTCCTTGCTCTCCCTGACTCTCTGGTTAACCCTGAGGATGTCGACGACCTTGTGAGTCAAGTCGTCCTCAGATCTGATTCCGGACTCCAACGTGATGGAAGGTCGTACGGTGAGCGGTGGAACAGGAAGAACCTGCAGCACGAACCACTCAGGCCTAGCTGCCTTTGCGTTGAAACCGAGGAGCTCGAGGTCCTCGTTGTTGACCCTCTCGAGCCTCTCCCTGATGGCGACCGGTAGAAGCCGGGTCGCGCCTCCCTCCTCCGTGATTTCGTGGAAGATGGTCGGCTTTGTGAACTCAATCTGATACTGCTGCTTGCCACAGTGGGGGCAGAGCTTGACTTTCTTCGCCTTCGTCGTGATCTCCTTCGCGATTGCGTCGACGAGCGCAGGGCTGAAGTCTGTCCTGTTGGAGATCCGAACCCGGTAGGCGTCCAGCTCCTGCTGGGGCAGGAGAATCCTTCCGCAAGTCCTGCAGGTTGTCTGAATCAGCTTGTTGATCTCGTCTACGAACGCTATGTGAAGGACTGGCTCGGCCAGTTCGATGTGGCCGAAGTGCCCTGGGCACCGCCCCGCGGTGCTGCCGCAGGTCCCACATTTCTGTCCAGGTTCCAGCGTCCCGAGTCTGCTGTCCATCAGACCGCCCTGGACCGGCATTCCGTCCTCGTCGTACGTCTCGGGTTGTGTAATCTCCGCAACTGAGTATTTCCTTACCTCGCTGGGCGAGAAGACTGCGAAATCGATCCCGCCTATGGTCTTGAGCGCCTGTTCCATTGACACTTCTCTACACCTTGTCCTTCAGTTGGAGTCTCGGTGCTATGTTGAGGCTCATCATCTCTTGGAGCAGGAGTTTGAAGGCATAGGCGACGACCACGGTGGAGATCTTGGCCTGGTCCCCGTCGATCTTGCAGGTGTACCTCCTCTGCTTCGCGTCGTAGTATGCTATTAGGCCACACTTTTCGCAGACATAGATCTCGGTCTTGTCTGCTTCGTCGAGTAGCCTATCCTTGAGAACCATCGAAGCGCCATATGCGATTAGGCAGTCCCTCTCCATCTCCCCGAACCTCAGACCGCCTCCCCTGGCCCTCCCTTCTGTTGGCTGCTTCGTCAGCATCTGGACTTGACCCCTGGCTCTTGCGTGGATTTTGTCCGCGACCATGTGGTGGAGCTTCTGGTAGTAGACAACGCCCACGAAGACGTCGGTCGCGAACTTTTTCGCGGTCTTTCCGTCGTACATCACTTCCCTTCCTGTTGCCTCGAAGCCCCTTCCTCGAAGTACCTTCTCTAGCTCCTCGATGCTCTCTCCAGCGAAGGCTGACCCGTCAACCAGCGAGCCACGGAGGGCGCCTGCCTTGCCTGCGATGGACTCGATGAACTGACCCACGGTCATCCTCGAAGGGAAGGCGTGCGGGTTGATTATTATGTCCGGGACGACACCCTCTGCCGTGTAGGGCATGTCCTCTTGGGGGACGACTAGACCGATCACTCCCTTCTGTCCGTGCCTGGAGGCAAACTTGTCCCCAATCTCGGGGACCCTCATATCCCTGACCCTGACCTTGAACATTCGGCCCCCTTCGACGTTCTCGGTCATGAAGATCGAGTCCACGACGCCGGTCTCTGAGGGCCTAACGGCCACAGACGTGTCCCTCCTGTATGGACCCTTGATCTCGAACTCCTTGTATTCCTCCATGAACCTCGGCGGGCTCGTCCTGCCGATGACCACGTCGCCCCCCGTCACCTGCGACTCGTGGGCGACGATCCCATCGCCTTCAAGGAGACGGTAGAACTTCTCACCTCTGTAGCCCCTTATGTTTGACTCCGCGGCCGGGACTTCGAAGGTATCCCTCATGCCGCCTAGGTACTGTTTGGATTCGCCCTCGTAGAGCCGGTAGAAGAACGAACGCGCGAGTCCCCGCTCCACGCTAGACTTGTTCATGATGATTGCATCCTCGATGTTATACCCCTCAAAGGAGAGAACGGCGACCACGCAGTTCTGCCCCAGCGGACGTTCGTCGATCTTCAGGAGGTCGAGGGTCCTCGTCCTGACGACTGGTGCCTGGGGGCTGACCAAGAGGTGCTGCCTGACGTGTGGGGAGATTGGATATGTCGGAGAGCTAAAGCCGAGGCTCTGCTTTGCCATGGCCGACTCGTAGGTGTTCCTAGGCGACTGGTTATGCTCAGGGTACGGGATAATCGAAGCGGCGATTCCGAACATCGCAGCAGGAAAGAGTTCCATATGCGTGTTCCTGGTGCTGACGTCGTCTGAGCCCATCGCGACCAAACAATTCTCCTCTTCGTTGGCGTCGATTAGCTCGACAACTCCCCGCTCCACCAGTTCGCGCCATGACATCTGGCGGGAGTCGACTTTCTCGATCAGCTCTGCGTCGAGCAGCGGCCTGCCGTTCTCCACCACGATCAGGGGCCGAAGCACGCGGCCAGAACTCAGGCTGATGTACAACCTAGGGTAGGCCTTGTCGTTGACAGGAGAGACATAGAGGACGCTCGCGCTCGGGTTGATCTGGCCCTCCCTCCTTAGCTTCCTGAAGGCTTTGGCGAGCCGCTCGCCGTCATCCACGTAGCCCAGGAACCTGCCGTCCATGAAGATCCTACAGCCGTTGACCTGGATCTTCTGGTCTGTCTCACGAATCTGTTTGGCTCCGAGCTCCCAGAGCTTCTCCTCGACCTCCTGAGTCGGAACGCCGACGGAGATAATGGCCGAAAGGGCCAAGTTCTTGACCAGGCCGCAGTTGACGCCTTCGGGTGTCTCCGAGGGGCAGATCCTGCCAAAGTGGGTCGCATGGAGGTCCCTAGCCTCGAAGTTCGGCTGGCTCCTGCTTAATGGCGACTGGACCCGCCTCAGGTGACTTAGGGTGCTGAGGTAGTTGGTCCTATCAAGGAGCTGCGTAACCCCGACCTTGCCTCGTCCCCAGTTTCCTGTAGCTATTGCGTTGTTGAGCTTGTCGGTTATAATCCCTGTCCGGATCGCGGCCCCAACCACGTTGCCCCCGCGCTTCTGGCCAGTCCTTTCGAGCTGGTACTTCATGTCTCTGACCAGGTTCCTTAAGGCTGTCCTGAATAGGTCTGCCAGCATCTGGCCAGCGAACTTGATCACCTTGTTACCATAATGGTCTTTGTCGTCTGCACCGATCCAACCGAGCCTAAGCTCAAGGAGCTTGCAGACCGCTTCGCCCATGAACATCGCCTTGTCGTATCTCCTGTCCTCGGTCTTCCCCAGGTGCGGGAGGAGACCCCAGTCGAGCATCGATTGCGCACGCTTGACCCTAAACTCCTCAAGCATGCCGTGGGCAACCCTGTTGCCAATGTAAACCAGTGAGTCTTTGTCGGTGGGCGCCTCGCTGGCCTTGTCAAAGGAGACTTCCAAGAAATCCTGAATTTCGGCCTTTGGCGAGACCGCGTCAGCGATATCCTTGTCTGACTTGATCCCCAGCGCCCTCATAACTACTACGAAGGGGATGTCGACGGGGCAGCTCGGAACCTTCACGTTGATCGCGCCGTCCTGCTTCAGAGTCAGCTCGAGTTTCGACCTGTAGCCTACGACCGAGGAGTAGACCCTTGACTTGTAGGTGGTCGCTCCGGAGAGCTTCTCTGAGTCGACGAGGATCTTGTTGGGCGAGAGGTCCTCCAAGCCGACGATGACTCTCTCCGCCCCGTTGATTATGAAATAACCCCCTGGGTCATTCGGGTCTTCGCCCGACTCGATCAGCTGCTCCTTGGAACGGGTTGAGAGCTGGCACAGTTCGGACTTCACCATCACAGGTAGGTCCCCGATGTGCTGACGCATGGTGTCGCGTGGGAGGCCCTCCTCCTCGATAGTCATTTCGAGCAGGACGGGGGCGGAGTAAGTGAGGTTCCTGAGGCGTGCCTCCATTGGCAGGATGCTACTGACAGAGCCATCGATCTCAACGACCCTCGGGGAACCGAGTGTGATCCTTCCGAATTTTATCTTATAGGGCGTGCTGACCGTCTCCACTTCGACCTCACCTATCTCATCGACGATGTTCTGGAGGCCCCTGGAGACGAATTCGTTGTAGCTGTTGAGGTGCTGCTTTGCGACACCTTCCCTTTCGAGCAGGTCGCGGAGGACCACCCAGGAATTTGATTTCTGCATCTGTTTACTCAAGTTCAGCCCTCCACCACGTACCTGTAGTAGGTGCTGGAACCCGCGGTCTCGCTCCGCCTGGATATTCTCACGAAATCACCGGGCTTCGCTCCAATCTCCTTGGCTATCGGATCGGTCACGAGAATGTACGGCAGCTGGCTAGGAGAAGAATGGAATCTTTGAAGCATTTGCTGTGACTCCTCTTTCGTCAGGAGCTCATGCTTTGGAATCAAGAAATGAGTGCTGACCTTGAAAGGAGGGACCTCATCTTCCACCGCCTTCCGTCTCGTGGTCTTCTTGGCGCCAGATTTGGTTACTACTAAGCCGGCTTACCCCCATTCATAACTAATAGTAACTGACGTGCACAATACATTGCGCAGGGCCCAATGAAAGGCGAGTTTGAGCGCATATTTAGATTTTTCTAGGGTCTGTCCGAAGCAGAGGAACTGCCTTTTCTTCATTGATTTCTCGAATTCTCTTCTGCACTAAGATGGTTACGCTACCGTACCAGCGTGCAGCTTCCAAGGAGGAAATGTTGAGTTACGAGCTGAAGAGCTTCGCGATGACTTGTCCCGGAAGTCCGACTTTCCAATCGACGAGAAGAGCCCAATTATCAGAGATTCGAGGTTAGCCCTTAAGACACTCGCCGGGAAGTGGTCGGCGTATGGCTGAGACATGGGAGATCCGTGGGCTCTTCGGCAACGAATTCGCTATGGAACAGGCTGTCGAGGAGCTCAAGAATCACAAAGGGGTCGTGTGGGAAGTGGTGGACAGGAGGAACCTATCTGTCAGGCTCGTGAAGCGAGACGCCGCAACCGAAGGGTTGGTGAGGCAGACGATCGAGACGCATCATGGCTACGTCGAACATGAAGGACCTCTGGGACATTACGACAAGGTCAAGCTGAAGGAGCACGACAAGAAGCGGAAGAAGGACGAAGAGAAGCGAAAGCGACGAGAAAAGCGCTAGTAGGGAACTTCTGAAGCTCTAGGCTCCGGGGAGGGTGACGATCACGACGCAGGGGGACTTGCTAACGATGTCATACTCATCTTTTGTAAGGAAACTATGGAACCCGGTCTCCCTCTTGCAGAATATGACCATGACGTCGATGCCCTTGTCTCTCACGAATTGAGCGACATCGCTCCCCACTTCCCGAACGGGAAGTATCTTTGGGTTGATGAAACGGCCGAGTGTTTTGATGGCTAGGCTCGTAAAATACGAGAACTCCCTCTCCTCTTTCCTGAGCGAATAGACCGTGTCGATCGCGTCAAGAGGGACCGTTGGAGGCAGCTCCATGATTTTGGCCGCCGTAATCTCAACGTCGGCGACTGAAGCAGAGGACGTCAGCGCGGCCGCGATGACATAGGGGTCGGGGTGTTGCTCCTTCAAGACAGGCACGAGAATGTGTTTTGGGTGTCTTGGAATCGAGACGCCTTCCTGAGGAGTCTCCACCAACACTACGCGAATCCGAGCCGTTCGCCCGACGTGGTCCGAGACCCTCCCAAACAACTCCCGGAATAGCGGTTCCCTGTGCGCCGACATCACTATGGCCTGTGCATTCTTCTCATCAGCGGTCGCGACGAGGGCCTTTGCAGTCTCCTCCACACTCGGCGGCTGCGACTTCGGCTGCACTTCCACGAATTCGTATTTCACGGATAGATCTGCTGCGAGGTCAGCTACCTCCTTCCTTAGACTCTCCTCGAAATCGTGGTCCTCCTTACCCTCGAGGACGTGCGTGACGTAGACCATCGAGCCCGAGTACTCAGCGATGTAGAAGGCTATGAAGATCGCATTCCATTCGCGCGGCTGGTAAGCGAGTGGAAGGATGATGGGGGCGTCGCTCCAGGACCACTCGACCGTGGCCTCATTCTCAGGCATCTGCCTTGCGTCCTCCTTTGAATCTCTGATAGATAAGGTAACCAACAATGCCTATTGCGAACCAAGCGATTCCGAAGTTCCTTCCTTCAGGGTTGAGACCGACGAGAATGGACCATATTAGAGCAGCCGACACAATACCGATGAATGGAATGATAGAAACAGAATAGGCTTTCCCTCCGCGTCGGACGGTGACGTTAAGTGGCATCTTCCATCCCTCACGACCTGGGTCCTTGAACCTGAGCACGATAGCGGCGGCGTTCACGTACATGTAGGCTATCAGAGCACCGAAGTTGTAGACAGAGGCGACCAACGGCAGCAAATTATAGCTTGGCAGGCTAACTCCTGCAGCGAGGAGCAGGCACGCAATCGTGGCAAAGATTATGAGAGTTACGTAAGGCGTTCTGAAGCGGGAGCTGACTCGAGAGAACGTCTTCGGCATCAGGCCGAGCCGACTCATCGAAAAGGTGACCCGGGAGACCCCTATCACTCCTGTGTTGGTGGAGATGAAGCAGACCAGAGTCCCCATCACACCCACCCATATGGCAAAGACCGCTCCTATCACAGGGAGGCTGCTTGCGAGGGTGACGGCGGGTGAAGTCGAATTGTTCGCAATCTCCGAGAAAGGAACAATTGTCACGGAGAGCAGTGAAAGTGACATGGCGACGACCACCACTGCTACAATCGCGGCTTTGGTTGCTCTCGGGATGACCTCACTAGGGCGTTTCGTCTCTTCGGCGGCCTGCGATATTGATTCGATGCCGATATACGAGGCCGTGGCCAGCGATAGTGCATAGACGAAGGTGGTATAGTTGGCCCCGCCCCCGAAGGCACCGGTGGAGAATACCGACGGCAAACCGCGAAGCCAGCTCAGCAGGGCCCCGGATGCGACTATCGAAGGAAGCCCAAACGCGAGAAACAGCGACACTGTAATCAGATCGACGGCGACGATCAGTTCGTTGAGCTTGGAGGAATACTTGATTCCAATCAGGTTGAGCATGAGCAGCATTAATATGAATGCGATTGCAAATAGGGCGTAGTACGGAGGCTGGGTAACCGGGAATCCCCGGAGGAACGACTTCGTCATCACCCCAAGATATCCTACGGTCGCGAGCGAGAACAGAGCAATATCGACTGTGTATCCCAGCATCAAACCCCACCCCGCGATGAAACCATGGATTTTGCCGAATGCCTTCAGCGAATAGAAATGGCCGCCGCCAGCGACAGGGTACTTCGTAGCAAGCTCTGCGTAACAGAGCCCCGTGGAGACATAGACGACTGCCGCTATTCCGAAAGCGAAAGGAGATGCTACGCCAGCAAAAAGTATGATCACTCCAAGGATTACGTAGATATCAGCGCCGACGTCGGCGTAACCCATAGAGAATGAGCCCCAGGCGCCCACTTCCCTCTTCAGCTCGTGTGGACTTTCTTCTTCTGCCTGAGACAAACATCACAGCACTCTCCTTGAGACTTTCGGCGCAGTTTCAGGCGATGATTTAACGATTCCGAGAGATCGCGAGTGGTTAATTACACTGAAACTCTTGTCGGATCAATGTGGGAGCAGTCTTCGGAGTGAAGAGAGACCTCGCGATTCTGTACCTCTCGATGCTCACCTCTCGGGTGGGTTTCGGAGTAATAATCATCATCTTCCCAGCCTATCTCTAGAACCTCCGACCTGGCGGCGGCAAGCGCGCTGGCGCTTTGCCCTCTAATGGAGGCTGTCGCCGCCTTGCCAGCAGGAAGACTCTGCGACACGAAGAGCAGGAAGGTCGTTTTCGCCGCTTCACTTGGCTTCATGGCACTGCTCATGGCATCCATCGGGCTAACAAGGAACATCTACGCGGTAGCATCGATTCACGCTGTCATGGGCATCGGAGCTGCGGGAGTGACCGTGTCGACTTTGACGATGGTGACAGACCTCACGGCGAGAGACAACAGGGGCGCGGGAATGGGCGCCTTCGACTTCGCAGACGTGGGAGGGTATGCACTCGGCCTAATCATCGGTGCCAGGTTGGAGCTCTTCTTCTCTGCCCACCTCGGTTCTGCCTTCTTCGTGACCGGTCTTGTAGTCGCGTTCGCGTTTGCGGTGGCCGTCATAGTCCTCAAAGAGCCCTCTCATCCGCATGCAAGGCTGGAAGGAGGCCTGAACCCGTTCAAGGCACTCGATGCCCAGACGAAGTCCACCCTGCCAATCTGGCTTGGGGTCACTGCATTGCTCGGGATGATCTTCTTCCTGCCAAGGGCCTTCAACAGGGCAGGAATAGGAAGTGGTTCGACCGCGGGCCTTCTAGTTTTGGGGGTCGTCGTCCGAGGTATGGGGGCAATTGGATTCGGGGCCCTTTCAGACAGGATTGGAAGGGGCAGGGTCATTCTGATAGGAATATTCGGCCTCTTGGGGCTTCTCATCGTCCTGTCCCTGTCATTCGAAGAGGGACTGCATTCGGTCATGAGGAACCTGCCAATATTGGAACTACTCGTTCTGATGGCGTCGGCTCCCATTCCCACTATACTCGCGACAGTGGGAGACAGGGCAGTGCTCGAACGAAGGGATCCGCCATGGGCCTGTGCAGCGTGATGTTGAGCGGTGGTTCGGCGCTCGGGACGCTCGTAGCAGGCATCGCACACTCTGTCTCAGGGTTGACTGGTATCTTCGAGGCCTCGGCTGCGACTTTCTCCGTCTGCTGTGCGGCGAGCCTGATTCTGTGGCTTAGAGCTCGCGCAAACAGGCCCTAGGAAACCATTATAGTTTCACGCAAGAACCGTCGGCTTACTGCGGGGGTCGCCCAGCCTGGTCAACGGCGCGAGGCTTAGGACCTCGTCCCTCAGGGGTTCGTGGGTTCGAATCCCACCCCCCGCACTTTATTATGTGCGGAGGTTCCCTCAGTCGAAGAATCACATTCGCGAACCCAAAGGAGAGCGAGTCCGCTGGGACCCGCTCCCAGACAGGTCCGGAAAGTGGATTCCGGCACCTAGCAATGAATGCGCCTTCCTATGGGATTCGAGCCCACAGGACTATCAACCTGCGGCCCAAGGGAGGCTTGTCTGACCGTCCTAACTTGAATCAGTATTAAATAGACTGAACCTTATTGTTCCGTCATGTCGTCCTTGCCCAAAAGGACGCACATCGCATTCTCAGGCTCCGTGCTGTCCCTGCTATTTGTCGTGTCAGCCGTCGCGCCCGCCTCTTCCTTCTCGTCCTCACCACCTGTCGCCTCGTCTTCCCCGCTGGCGCAATCGACTTCCAAGATCTGCAGGACATATCAACAGATGGGCTTCGGCGTAGACCTTGGCGCGATAACCCACTGTTTCGCCCCGAACGGGGCGGTCTACTTCTACGACAACTGGACACCGCAAACCAACTTCTCGATGAACTCTTTCACCTTCTCTCTGTCGAAGGTCGGCCTCCCGTTGTCTGTGACCCTCTGGCAGAACTCCACAACGGTCGCATACGACCTCCGGGCATCGACCACCGTCCTGTCCAACGCCTATTCAGGGAACATCTGGGTGTACTTCAAGGAACAGGGCTACGACGCACTCATGACCATCGCTGGAAGCATGGCAGGGAACGCTGGAGTCTTCAGCTTCGGTATCCCGATGGGCGGCGGCTCGAAGCTTTCGTGGTGCGGGCCCGGCTGCTACAGCGTCTCGATTGGGCACTTGAGCTTCGACTGGTCGGCGGATGCCGCCTCCAGCTCGTTTGACAATTCCACGAAGACTCTCGCGCTCGCCGTCGGAAACTCGTTCGCCATAGACCCGATAGCCAAGGACGGGGCGAACAAGTGCTCAGTGAACTGGTCCACCGCATCGACCTGTTCCATGACCTTCACGACGGCCAACAGCAACGACGTTCTCATCGAGGCGCAGGACGCCCCGACCTGCGGGACGACCACGTCAAGCCCTGCCCTGTCGTGGCAGCATAGGAAGAGCGAGGGGAAACTCTGCGACAACTACGCGGTGTGGAGGACGGGATACGGGTCAATGAGCGTCACTTGCTCACTCGGGAGCGCGATTGCCACGAAAACCTGCATCGTCTTCGGGATCTCGGAAGCCGACACCACCACCGCAAGCGTCTTCGACTCCAACGGGTGCGCTTCGTTCGCTACGTCGTGCCTTATATCGACAAGCAACTCGAACGACATGATACTCGGTTTCATAGGCTGCGAAAGCGCGTATGACTACAATTTCAGCTGCTATCCGACGACCGGGCCCAACTACTCCTTCCTCAACCTGAACAATCAGAACAACTGCCAAGCCAACGTCTGCGCGACGGTGGGCGCTGAAGGCAAGATAGTCTACAGCGCGCAATCCAACCTAAACGTCAGCTGGAGCTTCAGGGTAAAGGCCGACCACTCGACTTACGAGGCCATGGGTGATGCGATAAAGGCATACAGCAGGGGCATCAGCCAATGTAGTGGTTCAGGCGGTGAAGATGAAGATGGCACCTACTGGGGTATGGCCAACTCAGGCGTCCCCACCCAATACGGCGTCGAGGGAATACTGAACTCGGGAACGTGGTACTATCACAGCGCCAGCGGTGGGCACAGCGCGAATTGGATAGACTTGACTTTCGCGGGAGACTATTGGGTCCAAGCGGGTCTGACCATTGGGAAGACCAATGGCACTGTGGCGACCAGCCGTTCCATCTACTTCGAAGTGAACGACGGCAACGGCTACAGAGTATTCATCAACTCGACCCATCCGGTGCGAGACAACGACAACGTAACCGTCTGGGTCTTCGCCTACGGGGGCACCGCCAACAATTACACTTTCGTATTCTCAGCGCATTCCGCCAATTTCGGGACCTGGACCAAGTTTCTGAATGTGAATGTACCACATGCATACGGCACGCCCGTAGCGGCCCTCGAGAACTCATACCAAAGTGGGTACAGTGGAGATTGCAACGCGAACTTGGGCAGTTCAGAGACAAGCCTGAAGTCCTCAACCTCGCCCTCCCATAATCCAGGTTGGTACACCTGGCCCGGACAGTGTCCGGACTATACCATCACCCCCAACCCGCCCGCCCCGCCGTACAACATCAACACATCCCTGTGCCCGCACAGCTTTACGGAGAGTGGCTCTTGATTGCATTGACCTGCTCTGGGATTGCCGCGCATCGTCATCTTCTCTCCCCAATAGTGGTGCTTCTCCTGTTCACGACCTTGGCCCTCGCGTCGGCTCCCCTCGCACCGTCCGCTCGTGCCCAGACGGTGGTCACGACGGTGTCCGTGGGGCAATATCCCTTCGGCATCGCTTACGACTCCTCCAAGGGCGAGGTCTTCGTGGCCAATGCTGGCAACGACACCGTCTCCGTCATCTCCGACGCCACCAACACTGTGGTCGCGACGGTAGGGGTTGGAGGTTCCCCTTACGGCGTAGCCTACGACGCTGCCAAGGGCGAGGTCTTTGTGACCAATGGCAACAACACCTTCTCCGTCGTCTCCGTCATCTCCGACGCCACCAACACTGTGGTCGCGACGGTAGGGGTGAGAGCCTCTGCCAACGGCGTAGCCTACGACGCTGCCAAGGGCGAGGTCTTCGTGGCCAATGAATTCAACGGCACCGTCTCCGTCATCTCCGACGCCACCAACACTGTGGTCGCGACGGTAGGGGTTGGAGGTTCCCCTTACGGCGTAGCCTACGACGCTGCCAAGGGCGAGGTCTTTGTGACCAATTATG
>Ga0116119_1000674_pt1 | contig 18521 bp, 19 predicted proteins | sample June2015DPH_11_1_2_FD_89791 | JGI IMG/M metagenome (GOLD analysis project Ga0116119, IMG submission 89791) | Peatland microbial communities from SPRUCE experiment site at the Marcell Experimental Forest, Minnesota, USA - June2015DPH_11_100 | ecosystem: Environmental > Terrestrial > Soil >...
GGCGAAAAACCGCAGGGCTGCCTGATGGTTGGCGACGACCCGGCCAATGACATGGTGGCGGCCAAAATAGGCATGAAGACCTACCAGACTGTCGATAGCCTCGATCATCAGGAGATACCCCTGGAAATTAGCAGGGAGGTAATAGGCAAAAATACCGAGGGCATCCCCTCTGCCGATTTCAAGGGGCCGCTGGCCTGCGTGCCGCAAGCCGTGGATATCCTGCTCAAATAAAATTACGCGCCGAAACCCATTGATGCTCACCCGCTTTTACTGTATAGTAATATTACTCTGTGTTTGGAGCGAAATTGAAATCGGGTTTAGGAGGCAGGATGACTGAAGATTATGCAGAGAAGAGCTTCTGGCTGGGTAACTCGGGCAGCTATCAGGAAAATCTACCGTTGGAAGGCGATCTGAAGTGCGATGTTGCCATAGTGGGAGGCGGGTTTGCCGGGATAGCCACCGCCTACTACCTCAAGAAAGCGCAACCATCGCTTAACGTGGCGGTGCTTGAGAGCAATGTGATCGGCTATGGGGCATCGGGCCGCAACGCCGGCTTTGCCATGACTACCTTCGGCCTGATGATGTCCATCACCAAGATGCTGTTCGGCGTCGAAAGGACCAAGCAGGCGCACCGCTATATGGAAAGGGCGGTAGACCTGGTCGGTGAGCTGGTCAAGGAACACAAACTGGATTGCGACTATGAGCTTCCCGGCTTTTTGCGCATCGCCACCACCCCTGCTTATGTTAAGCGCATTAAGGAAGAGGTGGATCTGGTGAAGGAACTAGGGCTCACGGGCGTGGACTGGATAGAAGCTGCCGAGGTACAGAAACGTGTTCGATCCCCACAGTATATGGGAGCCTGGTGGGAACCCAGGTGCGCCCTGGTAAACCCGGCCAAACTGGCGCGTGAGATGAAGAGGGTAGCTGTGCAGTACGGGGCTAAAGTCTATGAGATGACTCCCGTAGCAGAGATCAAGCGTACGCCGCAGAATTTCACGCTCAAAACGCCCAAGGGGACAGTGACTGCGGATAAGATAGCCTTGGCCACCAATGGGTACTCGCTGGCCATCTCAGAGCTGAAGGCCATGCAGCAGCCGGTTTGGACATATATCATACTGAGCGAGCCCCTCAAAAAAGAGCAACTGGACGAAATCGGCTGGCAGGGGCGTGAAGGCATAGAGGACTACCGCAACCTGGTACACTATTACCGGCTAACGCCGGACAACCGCCTGCTGATGGGCGGCCGTGATATCATCGTAAAATACGGTGCCAATATGGATAATGACATGAACCCCCAGATATTCTCCCAACTCGAGCAGGACATTGTTGATTTTTATCCCTGCCTCAAGGGGTTGCAGATAACACACCGCTGGGGCGGCCCCGTATCCGTCCCCATGGATATGGTTCCGGCCCTGGGATACCTGGATGATAAACGTGCTGTATACAGCCTGGGATGTATGGGCCATGGGGTTTCGCTAACCCATCTTAACGGTGAAGTAATGGCTGACCTGCTGCTGGAACGCAAATCGGAATGGACAGAGTGCTTCCCTGTGAACCGCAAGGTCTTCAAATGGCCCCCGGAGCCGATCAGGTTCGTAAGTGAGATGGCCATCCTCAGCTATCTGCATGCTGAAGATGCCTGGCTGGAAAGGAAGGGGCTTGGCCCCGCCGGGAAATAGGTTTTTCCATGTAACCTGGGGCTTCGATTGTATGACAGCGCCGGGGTGAAGTGATAAAATCGTTCAGCCTTTGTGCGGGTGTCCGAAAGGCTGTATATACTTTTAAAACATGGTAAATCCGATTCTGGTCAAGCTGTTCCTGCTGGTACTGGTGCTGGTATTGTCCCACACGGTCGAGACCGTGCTGGGGTTCGGAGCAACAACCATTGCGCTGGCCTTGGGCATCTTTATCTTGCCCTTCAACGCGCTATTACCTGTACTGGTCATATTGGGTCTACTGCAGAGCTCCTGGCTGGTGGCGCGCTGGGTCCGCCACATTCAATGGCGTGTATTGCTGCTTAAGATTTTGCCGGGGGCGGTTATAGGCCTGGCCATAGGTATCTATTACCGCACGCAGGTGGCCAGCTATACACAGCTTCTTATTCTGTTGGGCATTTTCATAATGGCTGTCTCTATCATGGAGATAGTGCTTATCTACAAGACTAAAGCCGCAGGAGGGAGCCTGCCTTGGTATATAGGCTGGCCGATCCTAATAGTCGGCGGTATATTTCACGGTATCTACGCTACCGGCAGCCCGCTGATCATATACTATTCCAGCCGTGAATTTAAGGAGCCGGCCGATGTTCGCGCCACGCTATCCACCCTGTGGCTGATTTTAAATATAGGCCTTGTTCTGAGCCTGCATTCCACAGGACAAATAAATATCGATACCCTGACTACCACGGGCATCCTGCTGCCGGGACTTATCGCCGGCATAGTGCTGGGCAGCTATATGAAATTCAGAGCCTTGGTTTTCAAAGTGCTTTTATATGCAATCCTGTTTGTTGCCGGACTGCTGCTCTTCATCCAGCAGGTTACGAGTTTATGATTTAATTTGGACTTGGACCTGTTAAAATACGTAAGTATTTTTGGTTATATAGGTTTAACGGAAAATGGCGAAGAGAAATGTGATAAGGCCCATTCCAGCCGGACTCGCCTATATAGCTGATAATATAAACTCCGGCGACAATATCCTGGGCCTGCACAAAGCGAACAAATCTCGGTGGGCTGGAGGCATTGATTTTTCGAACGATACATCTACGGTGTTTTTTGCGGGATGTGGCTACCAGTATTCGGCCATGCTTGAGCCGCTGGTGACAGCATTAATCCAGGCGGACCGCGTGTCGAACAACCCGGACTTGCCCATTAAGCTGGGAGGCATTTCCAGAAAACTGGGTGTGGATGCGGCCGGCCTTTTTTCAAAAGCTGCTTCCAGGGATGGCGGCGGCGATTCCTCCGTGCTGCGAGACGCCGTAAAAGTCTTAAAGGCTGTCGGCCACGATCTAGGCTATTTGGGTGAAGACGAACCCTGCTGTGGCGCCCCTCTTTACCATATGGGACTTCAAAACGAGTTCGCCGCCAATGCCGTTAAGGCATATGAACGGTTGAAGTCGGCCGGAGTGCGGAAGATCATCGGCATAGTGCCGTCCTGCACCCATGCCCTTAGCAGCCTGTTCCCCAAAGCGGCGCCGGGCTTCGATATTGTAGTAAGGCATTTCATAGAGGCTGTGGCCGAAAACATGGGGAATGCGAGGTTTAAATATCCGGACCCGGTAAAGGTAGCTTATCACGATCCCTGCCAGCTCGGCAGGTATATGGGACTAATCGAACAGCCGCGTGCCGTACTGAGGGCGGTCGAGAACGTGGAGCTGGTTGAGCCGGAATGGACAGCGGGGGAGTGGTCCACCTGCTGCGGCGGGGGTGGCGGGTTTGAGGTCGTATTCCCGGATATGAGCCGCACGCTGGCTGTAAACCGCGTGGCGGAACTCGCTGAAACGGGAGCGGATATAATCGTTACCCAATGCCCCGGCTGCCTTATGCAGTTAAAGGCGGGTCTCAAAGACCTTAAAAATGATGCTATCGAAGTTGTGGATCTGGCCACCCTGCTGGCGCGTTCTTTGCCCTAAATGAACACAAAGTAAGTGCGATGACCATATCTAAAGAGTACAGAAGAGAGTTAAAAGAGGCCCATGCCAACGACAGGATTCGCCTGGCAGTCTCCCGCGCTGTGAAAAGTTATCGGACGAACACAAATAATGCACTTAAGAAATTTCCGCAAACTTTGAAGATGGCCGAAGAGGTCAGGAAGATCAAAGAGCACTCCATCCAACATATGTGGGAGTTGGCCGGGCAGGCAGGCCAATGCATAGAAGAGAACCATGGCAAGGCTTATATGGCCAGGACGGCCGGGGACGCGCTGGCCATCATCGAGGGACTGGTCGGCAAAGGCAAATTGATCGTCAAAGCCAAGAGCATGACGGCCGATGAGATCGACCTGCGCGAGCACCTGGAAAAGGCCGGCAACGAAGTTTTCGAGACCGACCTCGGCGAATTTATCATTCAGAAGATGGGTCACCGTCCCATGCATATCCTGTCTCCCGCCATCCATGTGCCGCGTGAGGATGTGGCAAAGCTTTTTTCCGAGATAACGGGAAAGGAACTGCCTCCGGACATTCCCCAACTTGTGGCTACAGCCAGGGAGCTTCTGCGCGAGAAATTCTTCAGAGCCGATATTGGCATAAGCGGGGCCAACGTCGTGGCAGCGGACACAGGCACATTATTTATCATTGAGAACGAGGGCAATATCCGCCTGACTACTGGAGCCCCTCCGGTACATATCGCCCTGGTGGGGATGGAGAAGCTGGTGCCGGCTCTGGACGAAGCTTTCAAGGTTGCCCAGGTCACCTGGCGCTACGCCAACTACACTGTCCCTTCGTACGTCAATATGGTATCCGGACCCAGTAAGACCGGCGATATCGAAAAGGTGACCACATATGGTGCACACGGCCCCAAAGAGCTTCACGTTATATTTATGGACGATGGAAGGACTCGCCTCGCTGCAAACCCCATTTTGAGACAGGCCCTCTACTGTCTGCGCTGCGGCGGCTGCCTTTATGAGTGCCCTGTCTTCGGACTGACGGCCGGCTTTTTCGGCGATAAATACTTCGCCGGGATCGGAGCTATTTGGGCCAAGGAAGTCACCGGGAACCTCGAAAAAGCTTCCTCCATGGCTTATACTTGCCTTACATGCGGCAGGTGCCGGGTCAGGTGCCCGATGAAGATCGACGTGCCGGAGATGATACTGGCGCTACGCAAATCGATTGCCGAGCCAGAATAACTTCTAAAAATTCAGGCTAACATCGGCATCCAGTCAGTAATTACCTTAGCATTATATATCGTGTGTTCGATTATAGGTAAATGCGCATAACTGGTACAAAAGTTACAGAAAAATCGGCAATGAGGGACTGCCATAAGAGTATAAGAAAGAGGAAGAGGCAGAGGAGGTAGAAGGAAGGAGGTGAACGACATGATGAAGATACTAAGTATGTTAGGTCGGCGTAACCTGATTGCCGTCCGCTCCTCCAGAGTTGACGAAAGCCGGCCCGGGAGGAGGGAGGAAGGTTCCCGAGCTCCTTGATTAGATTGGGGAAAAGGGCCCAACAGGTAATCTGACAACATTAGCTCGGGAGAGCTAAAGGAAGGAGTAGTGGAACGAAGCAGAGAATAGGCGCCGGAGCAAAATCCGGAACCTGTTCTTTTTTATGCGCCAGTCCAAAGCACGGCGGTCCGGTTCAGCCGGGATGGCTAATGCAGGACCAGGCTACAGGTAGCGATAAATTTGTTTACAGTTACCAGAGAATCGAATTGGATTTTGAAAACTCCTTTTAAAGATATAAATTATATTTATAATCGGTGGTATAAATTCGACATCAGGGGCAAGTTAGCGGAGGACGGGATGAACAAAATTCGACGGGTAAAAAAGGCGTACAAAAGCAGGCCCACGCTGGAAGGGGCCGGGGTACATCTCAGACGGGCCGTAGGCTTCGACCGGACGGATTTGTTGGACCCCTTCCTTCTCCTGGATGACTTCCATTCCAGCAATCCGCGGGACTATATAAGGGGTTTTCCCTGGCACCCGCACAGGGGCATTGAGACTATAACTTATATGCTCCAGGGTAGGGTAGAGCATGGCGACAGTATGGGGAATTCCGGCGTAATAAGCCCCGGGGATGTACAGTGGATGACGGCCGGCAGCGGCATTATTCACCAGGAAATGCCTAAAGGGCAAAAGGATGGCCTGATGTGGGGTTTTCAGCTGTGGGCCAATCTGCCTGCCTCGCATAAAATGATGCCTCCACGCTACCGTGGAATCACAGCGGAGCAGATCCCCGAGGTCACCACTTCCGGCGGTGCCAGGATAAAGATAATCTGCGGCGAGGTTGATAAAGTGGCCGGCCCTGTGAAGGATATTGTCACCAGCCCCGAATACCTGGACGTCACAGTTCCTCCCGGGTCGGATTTCAAACGCTCCATCCCAGGCGGGCATACCGCCTTTGCCTATGTGATCGACGGTGAAGGCTATTTCGATGACCGTCGGGACCCCTATCACTATGAGGTTGTCAACGACAGGTATTTCGAATTTGAAGGGGACGCCGTATTTGGACCGGAATACCTGGTGATGTTCGGAGATGGTGACGAGATCGCAGTCAGCGCCGGGGATAAGCCTGTAAGGTTCCTGCTGATATCAGGCAAACCTCTGCGGGAGCCTGTGGCCTGGTACGGTCCCATCGTGATGAACACAGAGGAAGAATTAAGGACGGCCTTCGAAGAGTACAAGCTGGGCACTTTTATTAAGAAACCGGCCTGACCGGGCGTTATGGCCGCCCGGGCCAGCGCTTGATGATGCCTTCTTTATTGACCCTGACATATTCGCAGCTCGGCGCAACGCCGCATTTGCGACAGGCTTTATCGTAAGCCGAGTTTATGGTCCTGCACTCGGGACATGAATAGTGATCGGCCATCTCCGCATACCACTGCTCCCAGCCGACTTCCTTGATGCGTTCCAACGATTGCCAGAGCTCCAGCCTGTGCGGGAGGATAGACTGGAAGGCCTTCATCTCTTCGCAGGGATATTCGCTGCACAGGCCACAAAAATCGAGGCCTTTCTCGGAAGCGCACAGAGTCAGTTTACACGAGCTGCAATACATGTTTCTGCGCTCTGCGCGGCAGCCGTCGCATTTTAGGGATTCCACCGGCTGGTTAAAGGCTGCTGCCATGATCTCCAATCTATAGGGGTCCTCATGCGTGCCGATAAACAGGGTACAGGACGGGCAGAAAAGGCCGCACACCGCGGCCTCCCTTTTATCCGGTTTTCGACGTTTGTTCTGTTCCTTCATAACGCCTGCGCGTATTATAGCTTAATCCCGAGCTTCAGTTTTTGATTTCGCCCCGGATGCCGATGATGGTCTCTTTGAAGGGGATGTCCTTGCCGCTGGAAAGTATGGCCTGCATGGCCATGCGTGTAAGGCCGGCGCAGCACGGGACTTCTATGCGCAGGACACTCAGGCTCTTTATGTCCGATTGACGCAGCATATCTGTCAGCTTTGCCAGGTGCGCTTCATAGTTGTCGAGCTTGGGACAGGCCACTACCAGGGCATGATCCGTTAAAAAGTCCGTATGAAAACCTCCATAGGAGAAAGCAGTGCAGTCGGCGGCCAGCAGAACATCAGCGCCCTGCAGGAATGGCGCTTTAGGCGGTACCAGTGTTAACTGCACCGGCCAGTGTCCCAACGCAGAGGGCTGATGGCCTATAACGGCCGGCTTGGCCCTGGCGGCAGTTTCTCTGAACTGCGTAACGCTGGATGAGGGGCAGCCGCAGGGCAGGGAATCCTTTTTCTCGAACTCCTGGACCATGGCCGAAGGGCATCCACAGGCCGGCTCCGCCTTTAACCCGGGCTTTTTCTCCAGGTGCTGCTTGACTGCTTCTTCATTGAAAGGTTCAGCCACGCGTTCCTCGATGCTGATGGCTCCCTGAGGACACTCCGAGAGGCAGGCGCCCAGGCTGTCGCAGTATTTATCCGATACCAGCCTGGCTTTGCCGTTCACTATCTGTAAGGCGCCTTCGGCGCAGGAGGGAATGCATATTCCGCAGCCGTTGCATTTATCCTCGTCGATTTTGACTATCTTTCTCTTGATTCTAGTTGCTGTATTTTCCATTTCAATCCTCCTGGAGTTGCTTTTGCTGTTTCTTCAGTCTTTGATAGGTCTCCGCTCCCAGACACTGCTCAGCGTATCGACAGTAATCGGCGCATGAATTTATATTGTTGAAAATAGGCTGACTGCATGAAGGACACTCCACTTTCATGTCAGAGGAGAAAAGCTCCACCTCAGCCCCGCACTGCGGGCATTTCTTTGTCTTAATAGAAGGGGCTCCCTGCGCCATATTCCCAGGACAACGGATAATCATCTCATCTGCTCCATTTGTTATGAGGTAATTATAGATGCTGGCAAAGGAAGCTTATATGATTTACATCATATAGAAGGGCAAATACCGAACCGGGGAGACATTACCCCGAGGGTCTTTCGCTTATGGCAGAAAGGCCGTTTTTATCGAGAACAGTTATCCTGCCGCGGGCTGATTTGATGATGCTGTTTTCTTTAAACCTGGTCATGACACGGATAGTGGTTTCGATGGTTGTGCCGGCCATGTCGGCAATCTCCTGGCGGGTGAAGGGCAGCTCAGGGCCGAATTTGGATGACAGCATGACCAGGATGCCGGCTATGCGCTGCTCCACGCGCTCCCCTGCCAGGTCGCTCAGGCGTCCCATAGCGTCGCGCAGCCTGCTTCCCAGCATGCTGATGATCTTGAGAGCCACAGCCGGATGTCGGGAAAGGAATTTTGTGAAACTATCCTTGCTGACCACCAGCACGGTGGTCGACTCGGTGGCCTGAGCGGAAGCGGGGTATGGCTTGTCCTCAAAGACGGCCACTTCGCCGAAAATGTCCCCCGGCCCGAAGAAGGCCACCACGAACTCCCGGCCCGAGGGCGACAATTTGAAGACTTTGATTCGGCCAGCCGCCAGAACATAAAAATATCCAGCCTGATCGCCCTCCCAGAACACATAATCTCCCTGCTTGAATTTTTTCTCGGTAACTACTTCCGACAGCTCGGCCAGCTCACTATCATCCAGGCTTGAGAAAATCGATGATCCTTTGAGGATTTTGATCTTACCGATCTTATCCAGTCGGCTGGCCCTCATCCTTAATCACCGAACCTGCGTAAAAGTGTGTAAAGCGCATCGGCGCCGAACTCAAGGGCAGCAACCGGCACGCGTTCGTCGGCTGCGTGGAAAAGCCCTTCGAAATTGAGCTCCGGCGGCAGGTTGAGCGGTGTAAAGCCGTAGGTCTGGATGCCCAGCCTGGAAAATAGGCGCGCATCCGTAACGGCCGGGAATAGCATGGGCGTGGGCGTGCTGCCGGGATCAGCCTCGCGCAGAATGACGGCCAGCGTTTCATATAACCCCATGTCCGGCTGGGGAGGACCCGGGTGAAAAACGATGGTCTCATACTCCACATCCTTGCCTCCCAGGGCCTTCAGTTCGGGTATAAAGTCGTCGGGAGTAAAGCCGGGCAACAGGCGGCAATCCAGCGTTATGCAGACCTGGCTGGGGACCATATTGAAGCTCTCGCCGCCCTGGATGGCTGTTATTACCGCTGTGTTATGCAAAATGGGGTCGAACATTCGTACCTGCGCCCCCAGTGTATCCAGGATGGAGCCCGTCAGGGAGGGGATAAGGAGCTGCATGACGGCCTGTTTCAGAGGGGAGGGCAATCCCTCGGCGGTTAGCCGCACCTGCTCCTTGGCGATCGGGGTCACGTGCACCGGCAGGCGGTGTTCCAGACTCTGAAGATAACGGGCCACCCGGGCCATGATTCCTCCTCGTGCCGGCCAGGCCCCGTGACCGCCCTTACCGCGGATATAAGCAAGAATGCCGCACCCCTGTTTTTCCCCCACCATAATGGGGTAGAAGCGGCGCTTGCCTATATAGCTGGTATAGCCGCCGAACTCGCCGATGGCATACCGGACGCCCTGAAAAAGCTGGGGATGGTTACTGACCAAAAATTCGGCGCCGAGGGCGCTGGTATTTTCCTCGTCGCTCAGGATGGCCAGGATCACGTCACCCGGCGGCACCGGGCCTTCAAGCTTGGACTTCATAACAGCCGACAGCATCATGGCGACGGCCCCCTTCATATCCAGAGCACCCCTGCCCCAGATATAGCCGTCCAACTCCTCACCCAGGAAAGGGTTTACCTTCCATTGCTGATTGGTTGTGGTGACCACATCGATATGGCCATAGAGCAAAAGTGGTGGCGCCGCGCCCATACCTTGCAGCCTTGCAATCAGGTTGGGGCGTGCTGGATCGGAAGCCACGATCTGGTTGGGTATGCCGGCCCAGTCCAGTAGTCCCTTAATGAAGCTGATGCAGCCCGCTTCATTACCCGGTGGATTAGTCGTGTTGTATTGAATTAGATGTTTTAGTATCTCAGCCGGCTGCGCATAGATCGGTAACTGGGCATCTCCGGACAAGCCGTTCATCAGGCACCCTCCGTAAAATCTCAGCGTCCCTTGCGAGTGTAAACCAAGTTAGAACATTTTAGTCGTTGAGAAAGACCATGTCCAGAATTGCGATTACCGCAACACCTATTTCTTTTTGAGGGTGCTCATGTCGCTGTTGGCAACCAAGCCCTACACAGCAGAATTACCAAATAATGTATTTGCAGGGGTGAGACATGAACGGATTACGCTGTCTTGATTGCGGTTGCACTATCCCGCCGGATTCTAACAAATGCCCGAACTGTGGGAACGTGTTTGGCGAGGTTAGGGCGAAGTCGGGGAATAACGGAAGCTCGTCAATAAAAGTGGGTAGGGCGAAATATACGATTGATTGCCCTACCCATGGACGGATACTGATTAATGCCCTTGTCAGTATTCCACCGGTGCGATGCCCGTTTTGCTGATGCGTGACACTGAAACGGATTAACGAAATAATATCCATCTCGCTTTTAGTTTGATCGCCCTGCAAAATCGTCTGAATACTCAACCGATTTATCCGCCACAATAACTGCAAGGGCAGAGGTTCATGGCTCTTTCAATAACAAGCTAATTTAAGGATAGTATTTATTAAAAAATTTGCGAGCTTCTGTAAAACACCATGGGTACACGTCACGCCGTGCCCTGTAAAATAAACCATAGCAACTTGGATGATAGGTCTTGAACCACATTACAGGCATATTATTAATCCTAAGTATCCTGTACACATAATTTGGGTCTGTCGGATGTTGCTTAGAACAAATTGGTGGAAAAGCACCTTCAACAGCTTGATGCGCCTTATCACCCTGTGTCACAATTAATGCGGGCTGCAATATACATATTTCACCTGGTATAAATTCACGGCAGTTATTAAAAAAGCGCTCTCGACCTTGGTTTCTACCCCGGTTAACATCTTTGCATTTTGCACTATTAGTATGAGCAAAATATCTGCAGACATTACTTGCTAGTCCCGCCGCTGGTTTTGTGGTCAGATTTATGTGGCGTTCTCGCGCGATGTCTTTTAAGATTTCAAACGCAAATGCATGGGTTTCTCTCCAATGTGGATTATGATGGTATTTATGATCAAAATGGCTCTCTTCCTGATCCCGTATGTAAGGCCATGTTCTATGTTCTCGTGTTTTTGAAACACTTGCAGCATCCAGTGAAATAAATAATACCCTTGGCAGTGTCCCTTTTACGTATTCTGATCCAACAAATGCCTCTTTGGCCTCAACAAAATCTCCGTTACCAGAATGGCAGTCACCCCGGTGAGAACATTCAAATGACATAGCTGCAATTTTATTATCCTGATAGAATCGATCAAGTGCATCCATCATATTAAATACTTCCTTATATATTTATTCTGCTGTTATTCCCACAATAGCCTATCGTAGTATATAATGAAAACATCCAGAATCTTAAATATACTTATATCAACCTAATTACGGAATTTACGCCAATCCCAACTCCCGAGCATTCCTGAAATCCGACTCGGCTTTTTTATGTTCACCTTTCTCATCATAGATAACCCCACGGTTGTAGTAAGCCTTGGCATACTTCGGCCGTAGCTTTATTGCCATAGTGAAATCAGACACGGCTTCTTCTTGTTCACCTGTTCTCCCATAGGAAACCCCACGGTTGTAGTACGCCGTGGCATCCTTTGGATTAAGCATTATAGCCCTGATATAGTCAGTTACGGCTTTTTCGTGTTCACCTTTCATCCCATAGGCAAACCCACGGTTGCAGTAAGCGTCGGAATCCTTCGGATTAAGCATGATAGCCTTGGTATAGTCAGTTATGGCTTTGTCGTAGTCACCTTGCTCCCCATAGGAAACCCCACGGTTGTAGTAAGCCTTGGCATACTTCGGGCGTAGCTTTATTGCCATGGTGAAATCAGGCACGGCTTTTTTATGTTCACCTTTGTCACCGTAGATAACGCCACGGTTGCAGTAAGCGTCGGAATCCTTCGGATTCAGCTTTATGGCTCTCGTGTAGTCAGATATGGCCTTGTCGTTTTCACATTTCATAATAAGGGCCTCCTCTCAAGTGATCTCACAAACTCTGGTACTACTGTGAAAAAGGTTTCATGATACCGGATAAACCCTCAGTGCCATCCGTTTTGAATGTCACTTTGCGGGTCCGATTCGGATCGATGCGTCCCTTTGGGAAATATACCCAGCGTACTTGGAGTACATATTCGCACCACTGTTGCAGTGATAATTGGCATATGCCCATGGATTTTCTTCCAGTTTCTCTATCAGGAAATAGTCAAGCTCGTGGCGTACGGCTTCAATTATCTTACAGGTTTGGATATCTTCCGGTTTATCTGCCAGTAAGAACTGCACTACGAAACTTCTCTCCTGCCCCGGAGCTAAGAGGGCAACTGGATTTTCGTTCTCAACATGCCATATTTTTATGTGATCGTCTTTGTCATTAACAATGCCTTTGACCCATTTCCACTTTTCCCGCTCTCGTTTTTCTTTCAATTCATTCTCCTTGAACTTACTTATCCATTATTCTTGCGCTTTTTGCGTTGTATATCTTCCAGTACGCCATCAAAGTATGAGCTTCTTTCGCGGCAAATTGTCACAGTAATCGAATCATTTCGCTGGTCCCGATATGTATGGGCAATCTGTTTGTCGATTTCACGACCAATGGCCTCACCGATTTTGCCACCCAGCCACGCCCAGAATCTTATGTAACAGAACCAGAGTCTTATGCAGCAATAAATTACCAAAACTAATAGCGCTAACGCAATAAGAGCTTCCATGTCGGTTCACCTCTTACATTCTCTCGCTTGTCGGGAGCAGATCCTGGCCTCATGTGCCTTGCCCAGTTTCCTAAATGCATCCGCCTTGGCCATCAAGACTTCACTCAATTGCGGCAGCTGCTTAATTACTGCATCCCAGCACTCGATAGCCTCTTCGTACCTGCCGAGGGCGGCCAGCGCATGCCCCTTACTTTTTAGCCCGCTATAATACCATCCATTTTCCTGAGCTTCCTGGAAGCTTTGTAGCGCATCTTCGTATTTGCTAAGTTTCATAAGCGATTCACCTTTTGCGTGCCAGGTCTCTCCGAGACGGTCCCAATTATTATCGGGGTTGAGAAGCGACTGATCATACAGGCTTATTGCTTCCTCGTGTCTGCTTATTTTAGCCAGTGCTGTGCCTTTGTTAGTTAACGCAAGCCAGTATTCTTCATCTTCAGGCCCTATTTTCATAGCTCTGTCGAAATATGGCAGAGATTCCTCAACTTTGCCGAGATCGCGTAATACGCATGCTTTCTCATGTATAGCGACATGGTCTTTCGGATTTATCTTAAGTAAGGCATCATAGCAGAAGATTTCTCGGTTTAATTGCCCTAGCTTGTAATATTGATGAGATTGTTCCCACCACCACTCGCAAACATCACCGTCCTCCGTAAACCTCTTGGCTTTTTTAACGAACTGTCTATGGCTAAGTTTGGCTTTGATCCACCAGCCTAATTTATCGCAGGCCAGCGACTTAAGATAGTATGATTCAGGGTCTTCACTGTGAAGGGTCTGATACATTTCAGCATGTTTAATGCAATTGCTATAGTCTTGCATTTCATAACAGGCATGTGCTTTTTCAAGGTAGACTGCAAATTTTTCCTCATTTTGTCCGCTTGTTGAATCTGCCTGATTACGTTCGCTGGTGACCTTTTCGATATTCTTGATTTTCATATATTAATTATACTCTGAGATTTCCGGATTTAGCTTCAGCCCCAATTTATTATTTTTAAACGATTTTCGAAATTCTGCCAGGCGGGATAATATTTCTGAAGGAATTCGGGCGTACAGGAACCTAGAAGCCTAGTTTAGCCAATTTAAACAATTCTCAAGAAATAAAAGATCTGCCGGCAACCCTTTCGGAGCCGCCGGCATTGTTAGGATTGTGTTGCCGTTATTTCAGAAGCCTGCGGAGGGCTTTGTTGGCGCTTAGCGAGTCCTGGAGCTTTATCACGTCGCCACTTTGCAAAACGTTTTAAAGGTACATCTCCCATAAATGGGTAGGGCGAAATATACCATTGACTGCCCTACATGGACGGATTCAGATTAGCGCCCTTGTCAGCACTCCACTGTTACGCTGCCCATTCTGTTAGGGACATGCTTCATCCTCTAGTTGCCAACAATTGGTAGCGGGGGTGGAAATCTTTAAAAGGAAGCTTTAACCAGCTTTAACTGCTAGGCCAGGGCCCTGGTCAGGTCCGCCTCCAGTAACTTCTTGGGCAGGGCCCCTACCTTGCGGTCGGCCAGCTTGCCGTCCTTGAAGATTAGCAGCGTGGGAATAGCCTGTATAAGGTACTTTTCGGCTATCTCACGGTTTTCATCGGTGTTAAGTTTGCCGAAAGTGATCTTGCCTTTATAGTCAGAGGCAAGTTCGTCAATAATTGGCGACATCATGCGACAAGGGCCGCACCAGGGGGCCCAGCAGTCAACTACCAGCGCCGGATTATTCTTTATCGTGTCATCAAAGTTCTTTTCATTTACTTCAAGCACTAGCCCATTCTCTTTTTCCATGTTATTCCTCCAGTTAGCGGTAACAAATTTAATAGATTATAGGCCAGTGGCCAGGCAATGGAAGTGATTTTAGTCACGGGGAGGCGGGAAGAAACGGTCTATTTCGGCGGCCAGCAGCGTTGCCAGCCTGTCCTCATTTTGAGCCGTGCCGGACAGGCTCTCCCCCGCGATAATGATATGCCTTCCGGCCAGTCCCCTTATTTCTTCTTTATCAGCGCAGGCGCGCAGGCATCCGCATAGTATTATAAGCAAGTCCAGGCCGGCCGCATCGGGAGGCACGAACTCAAAATCGGCCCGGCTGGAAGCGTGCTGCTTTATCTGTCCGGCCAGCGCCGACAGGTCTATTTCCGGGTTACAGGACCCGCAAAATTTCAGCGCTATTTTAATCTTATGGTCGCCTCGCAGGAATTTTTCAGCAGATCAAAACAGGCTGGTCGCCGATCTTGGCAAGTTTCTCAGCCAGTTTCTTTTTGCGGTCAAGGCTGCCTCGCCTCTCGATCATGATCATCTGTGCCTGGGGTGAACCGGCGCCATGCATTGATTCGGCCAGGGCCGTTCCGCAGGTCATGGCATCGATCAGCCGTATCAGGCGCATCCTGGTCTCGGCCGGCACACTGGACGAGCCTTTCATATATTTGTCGACCCACTTACCGACCGTTGGATCATGCAGATCGAACTCGGAAGGCATGGTGGCCAGCAGGCCGCCGGTGATATCGTGCGCCAGACGGGCGATTTCATAGACATTGCGGGTAACATTCAACTTGGTAACGTTGGCCATCAGGGGGTCTGCCTGGAAGGACCCGGCCGGCGTTGCAAAGCCCTGGCAGGAGCAGGCGATCGAGCAGCAGTAAATAGTCTCCGCCAGGTGGATCATCTCCGCCAGTTTCTCCCTGACGTGCGATGCTTTGGCGGTACCTTGCGCCTGTGCCAGGGAATAAACGGCGCCTACCAGTACGTCCGCCAGGCCGCCCTTGCAGCCGCCATAATTCTGCCTGTGGAAAGTGGCGAACCTTTCGACCAACTCTCCGGCATATTCCCACTCGCCACACATAAAAACATGTTCGTTCGGGACGAATACCTTGTCGAAGACGATAAGGGCCTCGCCGCCCACGCAGCCGTATTCGCAGTTGCCCTGGTCCATAGAGCAATCACATTTGCGGGTATCGTTGGACTGGCGGCCGAAGACATGCAGAACGCCGGGAGCGTCGACAGGTACGTAGAAGCAGACTGCGTAGTCTTTGTCTTCTTCTCTCATGGCTGTTGTCGGCATAACCAGGTGACCGTGCGAATTGACGCCGCCTGTGATATGCGCCTTAGCGCCGCTGACTACTATGCCGTCCTTCCTTTTCTCGATCACGTGAACGTACATATCCGGGTCTTTCTGCTGGCTGGGGGAAAGGCTGCGGTCGCCTTTGGGATCGGTCATGGCGCCGGATGGCATGAGGTCCTTGGTCTGGATCATTTTAACAAAATTCTTAAAGCGCTCGTGGTAACCTGTGCCTAACTTCTTGTCGATATCGTAGGTGATCGAGTAGGTGGCATTCATGCCGTCAAAACCCACACACCTCTGGAAGCAGCTACCCGTTTGCTGGCCGATGGCGCGCAGCATTTTGACTTTCTTGATAAGGTCGTCGTGGTTCTGATGAATATGGGTGAAGCGGTTGATCTTCTCGCCGGTCAAATGAGATTTGGCCGAGCACAATTCTTCAAACTCGGGCGCCAGCGCCATATCATAAGTCAGAGCCGCGGCGTTGATATGCGGGATAAAAGCCGGATGCTTGGTAATATCGTCGACTTTTTCGCCCATATAGTAGATTACGGGCTTTAATTTCTTAAGGCTTTCTTTATATTCTTTGCCGGTCATCTGTGCCATGTGAGATACCTCCAGTATTTTTAAAAATGTGCAGCTTAAAGGATGCCGCCAGAGAAGTAATTATACAACAAATAAGAGGCTGCTTATTAAATGGTTCCCGTATGAAAGATGTTCGTATAGCTTTCGTGTTCGATATTATGATGAACGGAAGGCGCCCTTTAGCTCTTTTGCTTGCGGGCCAGGTCGGCCAGAGCCTGGACGAGTTGTTTGACCACTTCGCGGGTGGGCTCGTCCGTCAATTTGCCACTCTCATCGAACTTTTGAGCGGCGAAGGTCACGAAGACTTCCGGTCTGATGACTGCTGTAACACCAAGGAAGAGGAAGGTCTGCCGTAGATGATACTGCGCCCTCGATCCTCCCAGCATACCCGTAGAGGCGCTCATAACAGCCACCGCTTTACCCGGCCAGGCGCTGTCCCCGTAAGGCCTTGAGGCGCAGTCTATGGCGTTCTTCAACACCCCCGGCACCGAATAGTTATATTCAGGTGATGCGATCAGCACAGCATCGGCGGCTTTTATCCTGTTTTTAAATTCACTGACCCGTTCGGGCGGCGTTTTTTCAAGGTCCGGGTTGAAAGGCGGGATACCTTCCAGGTCGAAGGTCTCCAGGGTAACCCCCTCAGGCAATAGCTCCCCGGCGGCACAGAGAAGGGACCTATTAAAAGACCCCTTCCTGAGGCTGCCTGCAAATCCAAGTATTTTTATTCCGCTATCCATTTTGCGTCTCCGGCTTTCATAGTTTTCAGTTAACTATGAGTAAAAATTGGCTACTTTTTCCAGGGGTTCCCGTTCAGTGCGGAACTGGTTGACGGGATCGTCCGGAGCCGGATATCCGATAGGTATGCCCATGACCATCAGCTTGGAATCGGGCAGGCCCAATATCTTGCGGATAACGTCCGGATATAGCACGGGCTGAATAGCCGGGATAGTGCCCAGGCCGGACTCGGTCGCCAGCAGCATGACATCCTGCGCTATGAGGCCGCAATCGAACAGGTTCCACAAATTGGGAGCATCAGCGGCCATGTAGAAAGAGCGTTCGATCATGACATAGATGCAACACGGGGCCCCCCACAGGTTGAAGCCGCGCAGGCCCCATTCCATTCTTTTCTGCTTATCTTCGCGGGCAACGCCCAATTTATCGAGGACACCGGCCATCACAGCGCTACGGCGGCTGGCCCAGGGCTCGGGGTATTTCATCGGTATGGATATATCAAGGGCGGGCAACTTGCTCGAATTTTCTATGAAGGCCTTTTTTATCTCCTCCAGCTTGGCTCCGGATACAACTGCGAATTCCCACGGCTGGCTGTTGGATGCAGAGGGCGAACGCAAAGCCGCGGCAACGATTTTCTTAAGCGCTTCCGGGGGTACCGGGTCCGGTTTAAAACTGCGGATGGATCTGCGTTTGTTGATGGCTTCAGCTACATCCATGTCACCTGCTCCTCCTGCTTTTTCTTATAGGACTGACAATTAAAATAATAACTCTAACCGGGTTTGCAGTAAAATCATTTGGGTAAATATGCCGGGCCATTGTAATATTAAAGGCAGCACTGTCCCTTTGTGAGGTGATGATATGGAGAAAATCAGGCTGGGCAAGACCAATTTGATGGTTACCAGGATCGGCTTCGGAGGAATCCCTATCCAGAGGCTCAATGAGAATGATGCAGTAGCTGTAGTCAAAAGATGCCTGGACCTGGGCATAAATTTCATCGATACAGCCAACGCCTACTCGACCAGTGAGGAACGCATAGGCAAGGCCATCGCCGGGAGGAGGGAGGGCCTGATACTGGCCACCAAGACAACATCGAGATCTGGCAAAGGAGTTAAGGCCCATATTGAGCAGAGCCTCAAGCAGCTTGGAGTGGACTCGCTCGATCTGTACCAGTTTCATAGCGTAAGCGACTTCGGGTCACTGGACATGGTGCTGGCCCCCGACGGCCCCATGGCGGCCGTGGAGGAGGCCAAAAAAGCAGGGAAAATCAAGCATGTCGGCATAACCAGCCACCAGAACGACGTGGCCAAA
>Ga0116119_1000725_pt1 | contig 17608 bp, 17 predicted proteins | sample June2015DPH_11_1_2_FD_89791 | JGI IMG/M metagenome (GOLD analysis project Ga0116119, IMG submission 89791) | Peatland microbial communities from SPRUCE experiment site at the Marcell Experimental Forest, Minnesota, USA - June2015DPH_11_100 | ecosystem: Environmental > Terrestrial > Soil >...
CGCGATGCCGAAAAGCCGTAGGCGCAGGCGCTGGTGTAATGGTGATGTGCCTTGAATCGCAGAATCTGCACCGGCGAGCTCACCCACGTGCGGAACTCCAGCATGAGCTGCGGGATGTTGCAGCGGGCTTCGGATGCGTCGTCCAGCATGACGTACTGAACCGCCTGCTCGAGGTGCAGCGATCGGCAGGAACCCGCCAGAGATTGCAGGCATTGGCGCGCCAAGTCCGTGGCGTTTCGAATTGGAACGAATAGGGAGATCACGCAGATGTCCGGTCGCTGCGCCGCGCCCTAGGCCGCTCTAAGTGCTGGGCGTCATTTCCGGCGATTCCGCCCGCTTGCGCAGCGCTTCCATCTTCTCGCGCACTTCCTGGGCGATGCGGGTGTTGGGGAAATCGTTGATGATTTCATCACCCAGGCGGATGGCCTCGGCCCAGTTGTGGTCCTGCACCGCCAGGGCGAACCGCACCCGCAGCGCCTCACGCTTCTCCTTGAACACGTTGCGGGCGATTTCCTGCATCGAATCGGCCTCGGCCGGCGTCAGGTACAAATCCAGATGCTTCAGAATCTCGATGCTTCCGTCCACGTCGTGACGGACGACCGCCTCGTCCCAGCTGGCGCGAAGCTGCTGCTTGCGCATCTGTCGGCGATTCTCGATCTCCTCCGGAAGACGCTGCACCTGCGCATCGTTCGGATGCTGCGCCATCAGCTTTTGCGCTTCCTGCAGGGCAGCCCCCCAGGCCTCGGCCTGAACGTAGCGGTCGATCGGAGCCGTCATTTCAGCCATGCGGCGCCGCTGTACCTCTTCGAGCTTGGCGTGGATTTCCTCGCGAAACCGGTCCGCCTCCTGCTTGTATCCAAAGCTCGCCTCGATGTCGTTGGCCAGATTCAGCGCCGCTTCCCAGTCCTGACGGCCGATCTCCTCCTGCACCGCCCGCCGCACCGCCTCGCGGTCCTTCTCACGGAACACCACGCCCTTGGCGCGATCGCTGATCAATTGCTGTTCGCTGATCAGGTTCATCAGCACCGCAATGCTCTGTAGTCGCTCGCCCAAAGCCTCCATGATCTCTTCCTGGTGCTCCAGGGCGGCCTTGCGGGCGGCCACCAGGTTCAGCGCCACCGGCAGCGTCAGCAGGGCGGCCAAAAGGCCCAGCACCGCCGCCCCCAGCAGCGCCGCGCCGGCCACGGATGCGCTGGAGCCCACCGGCGATTGCAGTAGGGCGATGCCCACGATCATCACCACCGCAATGGCCAACAGCCCCACCGCGTAAATCCACAAAAAGGAAGCAACGCTCTGTTTATTTGCCATAGGTCTACCGCAGCGAACTGCCGGGATATGTTCAAAACACTAGGTTATCGTGCGGGGCAATATGAAGTCAATGATAAGATTGGAATGCGTCAGGATTCGGCCGGCGATGCAGGTTTTGCAGTCGCAGTCGCCGCCGCATTCGCCGCCGCGATCGCGGCCGCGGCGGCCCGGGCCGCCACGCGGGCGGCTACCGCCGCCTCTTTCGCGTGACGGTCACGCAGTTCCCACAGCCGACGCCCACGCTCCGCCGCCATGATCGCCAACATCGTCCAGCCGCAGGCGATGCACCCCGCCACAACCAGAAAATCGATCCCGCCGCTGCCCATACCCGCTTCATCGGATTATCCCCTGGGGCGGGTTTACCCCGGGCTCTTGCCAAGCCTTGCGACATAACCCCCGTCGCGATAGCGAGCCGGATTGCCATCCGGGAAACTGGGCAGAATGGTGCATTGGTCCGCTAACGCAAATTCCTGGTGCTTTTCGAGGAATTGTTCGATTTGCTCCTGGTTTTCTTCCGGCCAGATGCTGCACGTGCTGTAGAGCAACAGCCCGCCCGCCGCCAGCCACGCCGCCGTGTCATCCAGGATCTGCCGCTGCAATTTGCCCAGCGACGCCAGCCGCCGTGCGTCCTGCGCATAGCGCGCCTCGGGCCGGCGAGCCAGCACGCCGCTGTTGCTGCACGGAACATCAACTAAAATCCTGTCAAACGCCCCCGGAAGCCGCAACGCGATGCCCGATAGCTCCGCTGCGCAATACGTTTGCACGTTTTCAATCCCGCGGCGATCCAGCAGTTGATCCAGCGCGCGGCAACGGCTGCGCGACGCGTCGACCGCGACGATCAGGCCGGTGCTCCCCATCCGCTGCACCATCTGCAGCGTTTTGGTTCCGCGACCGGCGCAGCGGTCCAGCACGCGCTGGCCCTGGGTCAGTTCCATTTGATCCACAACGGCCGCGGCCGTCGCGTCCTGAGCCTGCGCCAGGCCGTTGGCCGCCCAATCGGCCAGAATGGCTCGCGTCGCCCCAGTGACTGCGAACATCCCGCGCTGCTCGTGCGGCGTGAGGTGCACTTCCGGCCGCTGCACGGCCCCGACGTCCACGCCGTCAAACAATCGAACCAACGTCGGCGGCTCGCAGTTGTCGTGCCGGCAAAACGCCAAAGCCTCCTGCGTGCCCAGAAGCTGGGCGAGCTTGTCAAACAACTCCGGAGGATGCGACAGCGCGATCTGGGCGAATCGGCGTGGATCGGACGCCTCATCCGGCAGCGGTGGGGGGCCTTGCCGCGTCGCGTTGCGAAGAATTGCATTCACGAATCCCGCCCCCCGGCTGCGCCCGAACCGCTTGGCCTGCGCCACCGCCTCGTTGACCGCCGCTGACGCCGGAATCCGATCCAAGAATTCCAACTGGTACAGCCCGATCGCCAGAATCTTCTGCAACAGCGGATCGATCTGCCCCAGCCGCTTTCCCGCAAAATGCTCAATGTGGTGCTGGAGCAGCAGCAGATTCTTCACCACGCCAACCACGAGCTGCTCACTCAGCGCCAGGTCGCGTGGATCGGCAGGGGGGCGGAGGCGAATGCGCTTGAGTGCCTTGGCCGGCCAACGCGGCAGGCGTCGGGCGTCCAATTCAGCCAGCGCAAAATCCCGACCCGACATGCGGTACCCCATCAGGCTTCACGTCTTAGATCGATTCCAATCGCATTCCCGGCATCCAGGGATTTCCGCGTCGATAGTCCGCCAGCGGCATGGCCCGCTTGCCTTGCGGCTGGACCTCGAGGATTTGCACGGCGTTGCCCTCGCCGGCGCAGACGTGGCCGCTGACCAGGATTTCGCCGGGGCGCCAGCGACTTCCTTCCCCGGCGGCGGGGCGGGCGCGCACCAGCGTCAAACGCCCTTGCTCGTTGCCGCTGGCGTCCAGCACGCGCACCGCGCATCCGGGCCAGGGGTACAAACCGCGGATTTTGCGCGCGATCTGCGCCGCCCGCGCAGACCAATCGATCGTCGCGGATTTGCGGTTCAGCTTTGGCGCGGTTGTCGCGACGGAATCATCCTGCGGCGTTTCCACGGCTCTTGCAGCCTCCAAATCCCCCATCACTTGCAGGACCAATTCGACGCCGTCCTTGGCCAAGCGGCCGTACAACTCGCCGGCGGTTTCCGTCTCGCCGATGGCGAGGCTCGACTGCGCCAGGATCGCACCGGCATCCATTATCTCCGCCAGGCGAATCACCGAATTCCCCGTGACGCTCTGGCCGCTGAGAATCGCCCAGTTGACCGGCGCCGCGCCGCGGAATTGCGGCAGGCGCGAGGCGTGCAGGTTGATGCTGCCCAGCCGCGGATGATCGATCGCCGCCGGCGCCAGCTTTTGGCCGAAGGCGATCACCACCATCAGATCAGCAGGAGGCAGCTCCTGCGCGCTCAGATGGTCCGTGCGCCTCAGAGGCAGGCCATGTTCCAGGGCGAATTGGGCGATGGGCGTGGGCGTCATTTTCAGCCCGCGGCCGGCGGGGCGGTCGACCTGCGTGAAGACGCCCACCAGCTCGTGTCCGGCCTGCAACAGCGCCGCCAGCGTGGGCAATCCAAACTCGCCGCTGCCGGTGAAGATGATGCGCATGTTGGCTCAGACGTCACATGGCGGACTTGGCGCCGACGCCGGCGGCGCGGGTGGCGCGGGCGCCGACGGCCGTGCCCGCGGCTTCGGCGGCGAAGCGGTCTTCCAATTCCTTAAGCAATTTGCGGCTTTCCATCCGCGCCGTCGGCCCCATGCGGTCGATGATCAGGATACCGTTGAGATGATCCAACTCGTGCTGCCAGATGCGCGGCAGAAAGCCGGTTTCGGATTGCTCGAAGACCTTGCCGGCGAGGTCCTGGGCGCGCATTCGCACGGCCGGGGCGCGGACGATCTGGGCGTTGAGGTTGGGCAGGCTCAGGCACCCCTCCTCGCCCGTCTCTTCGCCGTCGGCCTCGAACAGTTCGGGATTTACATAGACGCGGTCGTCTTCGGGTTTTCCGGTGGGATTGGCGATGAACAGGCGGATATTGTGTCCGACCTGCGCCGCCGCCAGGCCGACCCCGCGGGCCTCGCGCATCAGCTCAAACATCCGCTGTGCCAAGGCGCTCAGATTCTGGTCAAACGCTTCCACCGGCTTGCTGACGCGGCGCAGGCGCGGGTCGGGATAAACAATGATCTTCAGTTCCTCGTGCATGAACGCGCCGGGCGCACGCCGAGGGCGCCGCGGGCCCCTAACAGTAGAGCAATCGGTTGACAGGTTCAACCTGGCTGCATTAGATTGCCTTGACTTGACGCACTTGGCATGATTATCACACGAAGATGGGGCTGCCTGGAAGCACTTTGCGCATCGCCGGCTTGAAGGATAGGTATCGTGAGTGAAATTCCCGAAGGTTATCGCGAGGTTCCGGCGGAGGATCGGGCCAAGGCCCAGGTCTTTTTTGGCCATGGCCGCACCGTGGCCAACAACGGCAATTACGACTACGCCATCGAAATGTTCCTGCAAGGCCTGAGCCTCGATCCCGACGACGTGGGCGCACACCAGGAACTGCGCGACATTTCCTTCCGACGGACGGCCAGCGGCGGCAAGGGCACGGGCATGTTCGGAGCGATGAAGCTCAAGCGCTCCACCCGCGACGACAAGCAGAACATGCTCAACGCCGAGAAGTTGCTGGCGTATGACCCGGGCAACACCGATCACATGCAATCCATGATGCAATGCGCCCACAAGGCCGGGTATTACGACACGGTTTTGTGGATCGGCCCGATCCTTCAAAAGGCCAACCTGGACGACAAGAAGCCCGATTACAACAAGTTCCTGCTTCTGCGGGACATCTACAAATCGCTGAGGCAGTGGCGCCTGGCGGCGGATGCCGCCCAATGTGCCCTGCGCATGCGGCCGCAGGACATGGACCTGTCCACCGAGGTGAAGAACCTGGGCGCGATGGACACCATGGACACCGCCGGCTACGCCAAGGGCGGCGGCTTCCGCGATCAGGTCCGCGATATGGACGGGCAGACCCGCTTGTTCCTGCAGGACAAGGATGTCACCGACAGAGGCGTCCAGGCCATGATGATCGCCGAGGCCGAGGCCCAGTACCGCGCCAACCCCGACGATTCCGCCAAGGCCATGAAGCTCGTCGAGGCGATGGAGAAGACGGACAACGCCGACTACGAAAACCGCGCCATCGAAATCCTCCAGGTCTTGTTCGAGCGCACCAAGCAGTTCCGGTATCGCCAGCGCATCGGAGCCATCAACATGCGCCAGATGAACCGCATGGAACGCTCCAAACGCGCCGCCCTGGCCCAGAGCCCCAAGGATCCCGAACTGATCAAGGATTACACCAACTTCAAGCGCGAGCAAAACGAGTTCGAGCTCAAGGAATACCAGTTGGCCGCCGAAGCCTATCCCACCGAGATGAAATGGCGTTACGAGGTGGGCGTGCGCCTGTACAACCTTCAGCGCTACCAGGATGCCATTCCCGTGTTTCAGGAGGCGCGGATGGACCCGAAGTACCGCGTGGATGCGGGGCTGCTGGTGGGGCGCTCGTTCCTGGCCGCTGGATTTGCCGACGAAGCCGACGACACCCTGGCCATGCTCATCCGGGATTACCAGCTCATCGGCGACACCAAGTCCAAGGAAATGTACTACTGGCGGGGCCGGGCCCTGGAGCAAAAGGGCCAAAAACCCGAGGCCCTGAGCCACTACAGCAAAGTCGCCCAGTGGGAGTTCAACTACCTGGACGTGCAGGCACGCATCAAGCATCTCCGCGGCCACTGAACGTTGGCTCCATTCTCGAGCTGAGCCGGCCCGTCCTCGGGCCGGTCTTTTCCGGACATCTCAAGGTTGCTCCAGCGCCCGATGGATATAATGCTCCGAGCCATGAACGATCCCGCCCTCAGCATCGACCGCATCCTTCTGCTGCCTCCCCCGGCCGGCGAAAACGAGCACGTCGTGGTCAATCGCCCGCTGCATCGCATCATGGCCTTTGCCGGTTATTCCATCGATGATATCGTGGACGACCCGATCGCGCGCCACACGATCTACGGGTATTACAAGCTGTACCGTGAAGTGCGCCGAACCTACGAGATCATCGATTTGGAACGGCAATGGAATAATGGATAAGGGCCGCGTCTTTTACGTCAGTCACGATATCCCGCTGCCGCGCGGCGGCATCGGCATCCTTTATGACCACGTGGCCGTCCTCCGCCGCCACGGCTTGGACGCCTTCATCGTGCAAGGCACGCCCGATTTTGTCTATCCCTTCGCGCACCAGTCCGTCCCCGTGATTTATTCCGGCTCCATCGGCGCCGTGAGCTATCGCGACACCTTTGTCATCCCCGAAGATCATCCCCTCTTGAGCAGTTTGCGCAGCGTGGAATGCGGCAAAATCCTGTTTTGCCAAAATCACTACTACATCTATCACGGCCTGGACCCCGGCCAGAGCTGGACGGATTTCGGCATTCAGGATTACATGGCTCTCTCGCAGCCGATCGGCGACGCCCTGCGCACGTGGTTCGGCGTCGAGGCCACGGTGGTGCGGCCCGCGGTCGATGAGCTGTTCTTTACGGACCAGCCGGCTCCCTTCGCCCGGCCCCTGAACGTCGCCTTCATGCCGCGGAAGGGGACCGCAAACCTGCGCTTGCTCCAGGGACTGCTCGGCCCGTACGTGCAGCCGAAGCTCGCTTGGCCCATCCGGTGGCGCCCCATCGATGCCCTGCAACGCCCGCAAGTCGCCGAAATCCTCGAATCCTGTCCTATCTACATCACGACTCCCTATCACGAGGGCCTTGGCCTGCCCAGCCTGGAGGCGATGGCGGCCGGATGCTTGGTCATCGGCTATCGCGCCGGCGGCGGCCTGGATTACGCCACCGATGACAACGGCCTGTGGGTCCCCGATGACGACCCGTTCGCGCTTGCTCAAAAGCTCCAGGACATGGTGGGTCGGCTTTCTGATCCTTCCTATCTGGGCACGATCCAGCAAATCCGCCAATCGGGCCAAGCCACGGCCCGGCGATACAGCAGCCAGGCCCAGGAAGCCGCACTTCTGGAATTTTGGCGCTGCTATTTTCACAAACGACAACTGACATGACTGCGCCTGCGGTCATCGCGGGCGTTGGCTTGGTCACGGCTCTGGGCTCCTCGGCCGACCAGACGTGGGAAGCGCTGTTGGCCGGTCGCGCCATCGCGGATCATGCGCGCATCGACGGACTTGCGGCGGGCAACCGCGCCGGGCAACTGGCCTTGACCGCCGCCCGGCAGGCGCTTGCCCAGGCAGGATGGACCCCGCCCATCCTGGCCGGCATCGGCACGGGATTATTTCTGGGCACCAGCAAAGGCCCGATTGAGGATTGGCTCTCCAATGGGCCGGGACCCGATGGCATGGGTCAGATCGCGGCATGGCTGGCCGCGGAGCTGCACATGGGCTGCGGTCCGCGTCTGACGCTATCCGCCGCCTGCGCCAGCGGACTGCACGCCCTGATTCGCGCCGCCATGTCTCTGGCCGGCGGTGAATCGCAGCGCGCGTTGGTGGTTGCCGTGGAAGCGGCCGTGCATCCGCTGTTTCTGGCCAGCTTCCAACGGCTGGGCGTCCTGGCGCCGCAAGGGCATGGCTGCCGGCCGTTCGATCAGAACCGCCGCGGATTTTTGATGAGCGAAGCCGCCGCCGCCGTCTGCCTCCAGCCCGCCGAGCAGGCGGCCGCCTCGCCCCTGCCGCGCCTCGACTGCTTTGCGATAGGGGGGGATGCGACACATCTCACCGCCACCGATCCAGACGCGCAGACGCTGCGCCGTTTGCTCCAACAGGTCATCGACGGCCGCCGCGTCGATCTGGTTCACGCCCACGGCACCGGCACGCTGCTCAACGACCCGGCGGAGCTATCCGCCATCGAATCCGCCGTCGCGACCACGGGCAGTTGCCCGCTGGTCTATTCGCATAAGGCGGCCCTGGGCCACAGCCAGGGCGCCGCCGGCCTCGTTTCCGTGGTCGTGAACTGCCTCTGCCACCGCGACGCCGCGGTGCCGCCGAACGTGAATACGACCCATCCACTGCCCACCCGCGCCGTGCGAATCAGCCAATCCGCCCAGCGCACCCCGATCCGGCGGAGCCTCGCAATAGCCAGCGGCTTCGGCGGCCCAGTAGCGGTTTTGGCACTGGAATCCGCCTAGAACAGTCTCACTACAAATAAATTTCCAACCGCGGATGACGCGGATTTCACGGATAAACAACCGAAGACTGGCCCATCCCCGGCGATGCAGATCTTGGTTCTTATCTCTGTTATCCGTGTCATCCGTGTAATCCGCGGTGAAAAATCTCGTATGGTCTTCGGACTGGTAGTGGTAGCGTCTGGATCGGGGGGCCAATGACCTGACCCTCCCGCCCAGTCACAGATGCCTACCATGTCCAAAAAGGCGAACAAGGCAAAGAAATCGAAAGCGAAGCGGAAGCCCAAGCCCGATGCCAGCCAGACGGCGCTTGCGGCTGTGGAAAAACTCATTGGGGCAAGGCTGGTGAATCCGAAGTAGGCTGCCGGTGCGGCTTCTCGCCGACGATCATCCGTATTTCTGCCATCTTCTTTTGCTGCTGTTGCTGGTCACTTCCCATTGGGACACCTCTTTTTTCGCTTTCAAAGAAGCCGACGCCCTCACAGTCGATTTTCGCAAGGCTAAACGCTGTAAGCACATCCTCAGCAGTTCGCCTCGATTCGGGATTCGCGTGCGCCCAAAAAGATATTGAAATGCCGCGATTTATAATTTCTGGAGGGGCGGACCAGAACCGGATATCCCACCCAGCGGTGCGAAACGGGAAGGTGATTAACTGTGCAAATTCTTTAGTTTCAGTAGCGCTACCCACAACCAGGACGTCCATATCGTGCTCCCGCACATGCAACGCAACATCTCGTAGCGCCGAAAGTTGCTTTTCGCTGGGTCTGCGGGGCGATAGCTCTTCTCGCAGCTTGAGATTCTCCTTGCGTAGCTCCTCGGTTGCGAGGTTGGCTTGCGCGATTTTGAGTTCTAGGGCACCAATCTCGGCACCCTGTAGTATCGCCAACCTCCGGTTGGTTACGAGTAGCCATATCCCAAAGCCAAACTCGCCGGCTACTCCGGCAATTACTGCGTACCGCGACATGCGGTTTACGAAGGCAGTGAAGTGCAATTCGCCAGCAATCTTGATCTGGCTTGGATCGCCCACATTCTTATCCAGATGCCCGGAAATATTGATCCACGAATCCGTTGCAAATTCTCCGACCAATCCCAATACGACGAAGGATGCGAAGATCAATGTCACCACTTCCAGCCAAATTATTTTTCGTTCTGCGGATTTGACTGCTTGGGATGGCAAGGATTATCCCCACGGGTTTTGGGAACAGATATCAGGAAACTGGTTCGCGCTGATTTGCGTGTTGTCCGCCATGATATCGTTTTTTTGTGTGATTATTTCGTTGATTCGGGAGCATCTACGCCGATAGCCGGTCCAAAAATGCTACGGGCATTTCCATATCCTCTAGCTCTTTCCGGGCCGCTCGGCGTAGGCGCTGCCGTATCCAGCCGGATAAGGGCAGTCCTGCCGCTTCTGCCGCTGCCCGGAAAGCCTGCTTTTCTGAAATGATACCACTGAGGCGGAGCTGGTAGCACAAAATAAATCGGGCATAACCTATCCCCCCTTAAATTGTCGTGTCGGGATCGATAAAGGCCCGTACCCGTTCCATGATGTCGATCAGAAAATCGTCGTTATCGAGCTTGGCAACGAACGACACGCCGCGATCACGGTAGTCAAGCGACTTCACTTGGTGCGGGTAGAGCCAGCCTTCCTGCGTGAGTTTTGGCATGGGAGGCAGCTTCACCATGAGCTGCTGGCCGGCCAACCTCTGCTCCGCATGATATTTGGTCGTGCCGGGAACGACGAGGCAGAAGCCCGTGGCCTTGGCAAACCTAACCGTGCTGATGACCAGCGCAAAATGAGGACCGGTGAGCTCGTGACCGGCGGAAGGGGAGAGGTTCACATGGACGATGTCGCCGCGGTCAGGGTGGTAGCTTTGCTTGCTCAAATCAGTTCCTTGCCTGCACGTTCGGGGATGAGGTCAGGCCCGCACATTTCCGGCGTCACGCCCTTCAATAGTTCCTTCTCGGTCCATTTCCTGTGCGCCTTGGCACGACGGATCGTGATCGTGTCTCCCTTAACCCGCACCTTTACCGATTCGCCCTCTTTCAGCTTGAGTTGGTCTACGCCATCCCGTGGAATGCGGACGCCCAGGCTATTTCCCCAGCGTGCGACCTTGCTGATTTTTTCAACGGTTCCAAGAGCCATGACGCCTCCAGATGGATATACCTAGGATACACTCTTATCGGCAAATAGTCCAGCGCGATTTAGGCCGGACGGCCAATCCGCTTGTCCGTCGCTTTTGGCGAAAGGAACGCATCGAGGTCGCTGGCGGCCCAGCCGCGATGGCGGCGGGGCCAACGGAAAAGCTCTGGGAAATCGAAGATTTGATCGGATTATTGAAATGATGCCACTACCATCGAACTTAACATAACAAGGCTTATGGGACGGGGTGGGGGGCTCGCAATAAATGAATGATAGCTGCCGGCGGAAGCCCGCGGACATTCGATTGGGCTTATGCTGAGCTGAAATCCGCTGCAAAGGTGGCTGCTTACTCGACCGTCTCGGCTTCCCCGACTTCGCTATCGCCAATCTGCCCCTGGGGAATCTCTTCGGCCGCGCGTTCGCTGGCCAGAGCGTAGGCGACCGCCACCTCGCTCAGACGGTTGTCCATCGCCCGGCAAACCGTAGCGGGGTCGTACTGTTTCAGCGCGGCCTGCAGGTGCTCGTCGGCCGACTCCGGCAGTTCCAGATACCACGCGTCCTGCACGAAGCCGGCCAATCCCTCCGGCGTGCCGTCGTAAAGACATCGCTCCTGCAGATTCTGCGGAATGATCTCCCGGTAGAACCCATCCGCGGGCACCACCGGCCAGCAATGCGCCGCGATCGCCCGCACCGCGAAATGGTCCATCGCCGCCGCTCGCCGCGCGCTCAAAAACACGTCCGCTTGAAACATCGCCGCCGTGTGCGCCAAATCATCCCATTCCGGCAACGTGGTGCGCGAAACGTCGGCGGACAATTCCTTGACCGGCCCCACCGTCACCAACTCGAATTTCTGGCCGCGCTGCAGTAGGTTTTGCAATCCCGCGTTGAGCAGGCGCATGTCCGCGTCGCGCGTTTCCACGAAGATCGTCTGCTGGCGGCGCTGCGCCCCGGCGGGCGCAGCCAAATCGCCCTTCGGGTGCAGGTCGATCGGCGGCGGCATCAGGCGGGATTTGGACAGCATCTCCGGAACCGGATCGTGGCTGGACAATTCCGGATGCTGGGCGATCAGCGCCGACGCCCGCTGCCCGAAGTTTTCCATGTGAAAGTTGCTGTTGAACCACAATTCGCTGGCCACCTGCGCCGTCGCCAAGTTGACCAAGTCCCGGCTGGTGATCCGCGACGGCGGCGGATCGGGCAACTCATTGGCGTGAAAATAAACCACCGATGGCTTTTGCGCCAGCATGGGCAGCAGGCGCACCAGGTCCGCCAGGTTCAAGGCTTCGCTGGTGAACAAAAGGTCCAGTTGCCCGACCCAGTGGCGGGCCAACTGCTCGGCGAACCACTGCGCGGCCGCCGCCAGGCGCCGGTCGATTCGCCGCGGCGGCAATTTCAGCAAGGTCCAGCGGTGCCGGCTGCGCCGGGTCAGCGTCTCCAGCATCGACTTGCGAATCCCCCCGTAGAACGGCTCCAGGGCCAGAATGTTCAATTGATCCGACATATTTTGTAAAACATCCGCCTGGGCCACGGTGCCGCCGTCATTTTAACGCTCGAGAATGGGTTTTATTGCGTTCAGGCGGCGGCGCCCGAATTGATCCCCCTATTTTACCTCGAAAGCCGCTGCAGAAGATAGGTTTTTATCTGATCGGTGGAGATTCTTTCCTGGAGCATGGAATCACGGTCACGGATGGTGACGGTCTGATCCTGGGCGGTTTGGCCATCCACGGTGATGCAGAACGGGGTGCCCTGCTCGTCCTGGCGGCGATATCGCCGCCCCACCGCCCCTTTTTCGTCGTAAAACACGGCAAGATGCTTCTGCAGGTCCTTATAGATGGCCATGGCTCGCTCGGGCATGCCGTCCTTCTTGACCAGTGGAAAGACCGCCGCCTTGACCGGGGCTAGCCGCGGATGCAGCCGCAGCACCGTCCGCAGCTCCCCCTCCACCGTCTCTTCGGCAAAACCCTCGCACAAAAAAGCCAGCATCGCTCGCGTCGCCCCAGCCGACGGCTCGATCACGTGCGGAATAAATCGCTCCTTGGTCTCGTCGTCGTAATAGCTCAAATCCTTCCCGCTGAACTGCATGTGCTGCTTCAGGTCGTAATCGCCCCGGTGGGCAATCCCCTCCAGTTCGCCCCAGCCCCAGGGAAAGTTGTATTCCACGTCGCTGGTGCCCCGCGAGTAATGCGACAGCTCCTCCTTGGTATGCTCGCGCAGGCGCAGGTTCGACCCGGCCAGCCCCAGCGTCTGATACCACGCAAACCGCTCATCCCGCCACTTGCGATACCAGTCATCGCTGGTTGAGGGCTTGCAGAAGAATTCGATCTCCATCTGCTCGAATTCCCGCGAGCGGAAAGTGAACTGCTTGGGCGTGATCTCGTTGCGAAACGCCTTGCCCATCTGCGCGATCCCAAACGGAATCTTGATCCGCGTCGAATCGCAGACGTTCTTGAAATTGACGAAAATTCCCTGGGCCGTTTCCGGCCGCAGGTAGACCATCGTGGCCTCGTCCTCGACGGGGCCGACAAACGTCTTGAACATCAGGTTGAACTTGCGGGCCTCGGTGAGCTGGCACTCCTCAAATTGCCCCGGCGCCTTGCTCGGCTTGCGCGGGCACTGGCTTTCTTCAATCTGGTCCTGGCGAAACCGCGACTTGCACGTCTTACAATCCACCAGGGGATCGGTGAAGTTGCTTTCGTGTCCGCTGGCCTGCCAGGTGGTGCGGTGCATCAGGATGGCCGCGTCCACGCCGACGATGTCATCCCGCGTGGTGACGTTGTCGAACCACCAGGCGTTTTTGACGTTCCGCAGCATTTCCGCGCCCAGCGGCCCATAGTCCCAGGTCCCGTTGAGCCCGCCGTAGATTTCCGAGCCCGGATAGATGAATCCGCGACGCTTGCAGAGGGAAACGAGTTTTTCCATAACTTTCGCGTCGGGCATGGCTGGGTTGGTGAGGTGAGGTTTCAGGTTTTCGGGGCTGTTGCCGCGGCCGTGCGCGCCGCATTCAACCGCCGCGTTAATCGGCTGCGGCGGCGAGCGGCGGTGTTCTTATGAATCGTGTGCTTGGCCGCCACCTTGTCCAAGCGCGACACCGTCTTGCGCAACTCCTCCTGCGCCTTGACCAGATCGTTGCCGGCTAGTGCCGCCAGATAGGTCCTGACCTGGTCCTTGATCGTCTGTTTGCGAGCCCGGTTTCGCGCCCGCCGCTTTAGATTTTGGCGGATCCGCTTCTTTGCCGACAGTGAATGAGCCATGGTTCTCCTGCAACAAAATCTGCCAACAGCAAGAAGGCGGAGTCTATGGATTGGACCCCATTTGTAAAGAGGAGCGGGGAAAGGGGAATGGCGAAATTCGAATGACGAATGACGAATCAAATCCGAATGACGAAATCCGAAACGGTCGTCATTTCGTTATTCGGACTTCGGGTTTGATTCGGGATTCTGGTTTCGGGTTTCTGGTTTGGCCACCTCCGGCGTATAACCACGGTATGGCCGGCGCCCAGGCACCGTTGGGCCGATCCCTGGCCCTGCTGACCGACCTGTACCAGCTCACCATGGCCTACGGCTACTGGAAGCTGGGCCGCGATCGGCTCGACGCCGTGTTCCACCTCTCATTCCGCACTCATCCGTTTTCCGGTGGATACACCGTCGCCTGCGGGCTGCAAGACGTCATTCAGTTTCTATCCGATCTGCGCTTTGCGGACGACGACCTGGATTATCTTTCGTCTCTGAAGGGCGACGATGACCTGCCCCTGTTTGAACCCCCTTTCATCGAGCATCTGAAATCGTTTCGTTTCGCGTGCGACGTGGACGGAGTGCCGGAAGGCACCATCGTTTTTCCGCACGAGCCCCTGCTGCGCGTCAAGGGTCCGATTCTGCATGGCCAAATCGTGGAAACGCCCCTGCTGAACATGATCAATTTTCAGACGTTGATCGCCACCAAGGCGGCGCGCGTCTGCCACGCCGCCGGCGGCGAGCCGGTGCTGGAATTCGGCCTGCGCCGCGCTCAGGGCATCGACGGCGCCATCGCCGCCAGCCGGGCCGCGTTCGTCGGCGGCTGCGCCGCCACCAGCAACGTCCTGGCCGGAAAAATGTTCGGCATCCCCGTCCGCGGCACCCTGGCCCATAGCTGGGTCATGTCCTTCGACTCCGAGCTGGAGGCCTTCGACGCCTACGCCCGCGCCATGCCCAACAACTGCTCGTTCCTGGTGGACACCTATGACACGCTCCAGGGCGTCCGTCATGCCGTCGAAATCGCCAAAAAGCTGCGGCAAACCGGCCACCGCTTCCTGGGCATTCGCCTCGATTCGGGCGATCTGGCCTACTTGAGCATCGAGGCTCGCAAAATCCTCGACGACGCCGGATTCACCGACGCCCCCATCCTGGCCACCAACGATCTCGACGAGCAGGTCATCGAAAGCCTCAAATTGCAGGGTGCGAAAATCGCAGTTTGGGGCGTCGGCACGCGCCTGGCCACCGCCTACGGTCAGCCCGCCCTCGGCGGTGTCTACAAACTCGGCGCCGTCACCGATGCCGGCGGAAAATGGCGATACAAAGTCAAGCTCTCCGAGCAAACCGCCAAGATTTCCATGCCCGGCATCCTCCAAGTCAGACGCTTCAGCGACGACCACGGTTTCATCGCCGATGCCATTTTCGACGAGGCTCATCCGATCCCGGCGCGCCGGGACTGCACCATCGTTGATCCGGGCGATGTCATGCGGCACAAGACGATTCCCCACGGAGCCGCCTGCGAAGACCTCCTGGTGCCGATCTTCCGCGCCGGCAGCCGCGTCTACGATCCCCCGCCCCTGACCGAAGCTCAGGCCCGCGCCCGGCGACAACTGGCCGGCTTCCACGAAGGCATCAAACGCCTTCTGAATCCTCACGAATATCCGGTGGGCTTGGAGTCGTCCCTTTCGGAGCTTCGGACTCAGTTGGTTCTGGAAGCTCGCCGCGCCAATCTGCCCGCCCCAACTTGATCGCCCGCATCGCCAAAAACAGCGGGATTTCCCGCCGCGCCAGATTCTCCGCCGCCGCGCGACCGCCGCTGCTGCTGTGCTTGTGGCTGGGCCACTCCTCCATGGCATCCACCGCCAGCCCCCCCTGCCGCAGCGCTTTGACGTACGCGCTCAGCGGCCGGTGAAACGTCCAGGTGTACTGGCCCGGCTTGGACCCGGGATGCGTCACGATGGGCGTCTTGCGCGGGATCAAATAGCGATCCACCCGCCGATATTGCCGCTTGGCCTTTTCATCCCAACCCCAGCTCGTTTCCTTTTCCCCGCGAAAGCACGGATGCATCAGGACAATTATGAGGCGTCCCCCTGTTTTGAGAATTCGGCCGACGCCTTGAAAAACCGGCGCCAGTGGATGGATGTTGGCAATCGCCAGCACGCAAGCGGCGCCGTCGAAACGATCGGCCGGCAAAAACGACAGATGGCGAGCATCGGCCACGTGGTAATGGATATGGGCCGGTCCCCGATCGCGGGCTACCCGGATCAATTCTTCGGCCGCATCGACGCCCGTCACTTCCGCGCCGCAACGCGCCAGCGCCCGGCACAGCACCCCCTGGCCGCAGGCGACGTCGATGATGGCCTGCCCCACCGCCGCACCCAAAAGCCGCAGCACGCCCGGAATGACCACTTCGCGGTGATATTCGCTTCCGGATTCGCCCACCAACTGGTCATACCAATCCGCCACGTCGCCCCAATCGGTACGCGGCCCACGCGCTTTGTCTTTGGATGTAGCCACGGATAGAAAAAGGTTACTGCCCTGGCGGCCATATTTCCACCGGCGCTTGAGCGGTTGCTTGCGACGCGGTCAGCCGTCGCGCAAGATTGCCCGCGGAAAGGGCTTCTCGTGGCGAAGATGTCGATCGAGCAAACATTCGCTTCGGCCCTGCAGCATCACCGCGCTGGACGGTTGCAGCAGGCCCAGCAGCTCTACGAGCAGATCCTGGCGCTCTGGCCGCAGCACGGCCAGTCCCTGCACCTCTTGGGCCTGATCGCGCTGCAGAACAATCAGTTTGACGTCGCGGCGGATTTGATCGGCCGGGCCGTCAAGCTCGTGCCCGATTCGCCCGAGGCCCATGCCAATCTTGGCGCGGCCTTGCAGGGGCTGGGACGGTCCGAAGAAGCGTTGGCCTGCCTTCGGCAGTCCATTGCCCTCAAGCCCACTTACGCCAACGCCTACGCCAATCTGGGTATGGTGTTGCGCAATCTCGGACGCCTGGATGAGGCGATTGCCGCCTACGATCGCGCCGCGGAACTCAGCCCCGATCGGGCCGATGTGCAGATCAATCTCGGCAACGCCTATCAGGCCGCCGCCCAAGTCGAGAAGGCGATCGCCTGTTTCCAGCGCGCCCTGGCGATTAACCCCGATGCTCCCGAAGCGCACAACAACCTGGGCAACATGTTGCAGGGCTGCAAGCAACCCGACGAGGCGATGGCGTGCTATCGTCGAGCCGTCGCCCTCAAGCCCGATTACGCCGACGCCCACGCGAATCTCGGCGTGGTGCTGCACACGAAAAAGGAGTTTGAAGAGGCGATCGCCAGTTTCCGCCGCGCCATTGAGATCGATCCCGACTATGCCGAGGCGCACAACAATCTGGGCAATGTCTTCGAGGAAACCGGGAAATTCGACCAGGCCATCGCCTGTTACCGGCGGGCGCTTTTGGCCCGGCCGAATTATGCCGAGGCCCACAGTAACCTGGGAAACGCCCTGCAACACCAGGAGAAATTCGCCGATGCGATCGCCTGCTACCAGCGAGCCCTGGTTCTCAAGCCCGATTTGGTTGGGGTGCACAACAACCTGGGCAATGTCTATCAGGCGCAGGGCCAGATGGAGCAGGCCATCGAGTCTTACAAGCGGGCGCTGGCCCTGGAGCCGAACCGTGCGGACACTCACAACAGCCTGGGCAATGCCCTGCAGGCCATGGGTCGGCCCGAGGAGTCCACCGTCTTTGCCCGCCAAGCAGTGGCACTGCAACCCGAATTCCCCGAC
>Ga0116119_1000753_pt1 | contig 16992 bp, 19 predicted proteins | sample June2015DPH_11_1_2_FD_89791 | JGI IMG/M metagenome (GOLD analysis project Ga0116119, IMG submission 89791) | Peatland microbial communities from SPRUCE experiment site at the Marcell Experimental Forest, Minnesota, USA - June2015DPH_11_100 | ecosystem: Environmental > Terrestrial > Soil >...
CAGCATTGCCAGAATCATCGCGCCAGGCTGAACGAACCGTGGTCTCGGCCTCTCTTGCAAGTCAGGGAATCTTGTAGCAACCCCAAGCCCGATGAAGACGCATTCCGCCACAATCGCTATTGAGACCAGCAGCGAAGCCACGAAACCAGTAACGGATGCTGACACGAGAACAGATGAAACAACAAGCATGGCGAGTATTGTCACCATACCGAACAAAGATGCAACAAGCAGCTTGGCCCTAAGGAATACTTGGGGGGAGATCGGGAAGGCATAGATGTTGAGGATCGCTTTGCCTTCCTGTCCCACGCTCGTCGTGGCGACGATAATCGTCATGATTCCTCCTATGAGCCAGAAGGGGTAGACTGTCGCCCCTCCGGAGCCCGAGTTGGACCCAGGGATGGTGAATTGCTGAACTACGATTAGTGCGACGAAGACGACCGGAATGGCGATGTAAGGGAGCAGTTCTCTCCTTCTCGTGAACCCCTTCAGGTCTTTCCTGATTATTGCGGCTTCCACCGCTGACAGACCCAAGGATTGCAGAAAGCCAGCGCGAGGGGAGTATTCCGATTCCGTCACCTCGATGGTGACAGGAAGGGGGGACCAGTACCTGGCCCTGACCCTGACAGCCGCGAAGAGCACGAAGAGAGTGAAGAGCACTGTCAACGCAGAGAAGGCGGCTGACAAGAGCGGCTGTCCTGCTACGAGATAACTGACCGCGATTGAAGACCAGAAGAACGGGACGAGAAATGCTGAGCTCACGACGCCGGAAAACGTGCCCACCACGCTGGACAAGATCACCGGATTGAACCCGAGTTCCACAGCCAGGATGACGAGCACTGTCACCACAACCCGGATCACGACGGTGCTCCTTCCCGCCTTTCCATAGACGGCCGAGGTGACGCGGTTCAGGGCGGCTCTCATGATTTCAACCAGCGCGCCCGTTGCGAAGAGCGCGACGAGGCTCAACGTCGCCGAGACCGCCCACGCAGGTAGAAGGGAGGCCCTTACCGCGAGAGGGTAAGTGACCCCTATCCCAAGTGCGACGATGAAAGAGTACATGTAACAGACCGACAGAGTCGACGCCGAGACATAGTCTGTCTGCGACACGGGAAGCCAATTGACCACGTCGCTTGACGCAAACTTCGAAGAGACGCTCAGTTCGAAGAGGACTGCCGCTATGAATATGGATGGTGGTATGAGAGCCGGCATTGAGGTCAAAGCTTGAAGCGTTATTGTGTTCAAGAGGCTGGTCATCTCCTTGGACATGACGCCTACTAGTCCAAGAATGCCGTAGACTGAGCTAGCAGCTATTGCAAACACGATTGCGTCGATGAGAAGGATCACCCTCGGTTTGTTGAAGAAGCGCATACCGAGGGAACCTGAACGCCCAGATCTCAGTTGGGATTTGACAAGAACGCTTGCGATCTTGTAGATACGCTTCGGGTTCACTTACTGAGCTCCTCTACTACGTCCCTCAGGTCTGAGGTTCCAGTGATCTTGAGGAACACCTCTTCAAGGGAAGATCCTGGAAGCCCCGCCTGCCTGCGAAGCTCGGGAACCGTCCCCTCTGCGAGAATCCTGCCCTGATACATGATGGCGACCCTGTCGCAGATGGCTTCAGCGATTTCCAGGACGTGCGTGCTGAACAGGATGGAAAAGCCCTCTTTCGCAAGACTGCGAAGGAGGTCCTTCACGATTCTGGCCGACCTAGGGTCGAGCCCGTTCAGTGCCTCGTCCAATATCAACAGCCGTGGACGGTGCATGAGGGCAGCCGTTATCGCGATCTTCTGCTTCATGCCCTGAGAGTAGCCGCTGATCATCTGGTTTTCATGGCCTACCATTTCCAGGGCGTTGAGGAACTGCGTGATTCTCTCCTTCCTGACGTCCGAGGTCATGCTGTACATGTCGGCCACAAAATCGAGATACTCGACCCCGCTCAGGAACTCATAGAGCTGTGCCGTCTCGGGCACGTATCCCACCAATTGCTTGGTTTCGACCGCTTCACGGGCGACATTCTTGCCGAAGACGCGTATTGCGCCAGAATCTGGCTTGATCACACCGAGAATCAGTTTCATCGCAGTACTCTTCCCCGATCCGTTCGGACCGAGGAGACCCAGAATCTCGCCTTTCCGCAATCTGAGGCTTATGCCGTCAACGGCATGTGTTGTACCGAATGACTTTGAGACGGTCTCAACTTCGAGCGCGATCGATTCGTCTACTCCTTGGGTACCTTGCAAGCCGTGTCTTTCTGGCCGTGGTTTGCTCGGTTAAAGCGTTTTGACCCGGTATTCTTAGACGTACGGGATTCGGCACCATCGTGCATTCTTCCCGTCATCTATATTACCCGCAACCCCGGTACAATCATGTTGACTGGGAGGGGGTTGACCTTTCATCTGGTGGACGTCTTCGCCGAATCCCCTTACGGCGGCAACGAGCTGGCAGTGGTGCGAGATGCAGGCCGACTCTCCACTAGCGAGATGCAGAAGATCGCGCGCGAATTCAACTTCTCGGAAACGACGTTCATCGTCTCGAGCGAGAACTCAGCTGTCAGGGCCGCTCGTCTCTTCAAGGTGAGGATATTCACTCCCACGCGGGAGCTCCCGTTCGCTGGCCACCCGACACTGGGCACAGCCTACGTGATACAGAAGTTCATCATGGGGAAGCGAGTGTCCGACATAACGCTGGATCTCAAGGTCGGCAGGATCCCCGTCACTTTCGTCTACGGTCGGGGCGGGGAATTGACCAGGCTTTGGATGAGGCAAGTCGAGCCGACCTTTGGAAAGGAGAGGTTAAATGCCAAGGAACTATCCAAGGTCCTCGGAATAAGGTCCGACGACATCGACCGGAGGTTTCCCATAGTGGAGGTTTCAACAGGCGTGCCCTTCATCATCGTTCCGCTGCGCAACCTCGATGCGGTCAAGCGCTGCCGGGTCGACGGTAAGTCATGCGACGATCTTCTCCAGAAGGTCGGGGAGGAAGGGATACTCGTCTTCTCTCCTGAAGCCCGTGAGGCTGGCGACGACCTGAGCGTGCGAGTCTTCGTCGAGGCGTTCGGGGTGCCCGAGGACGCGGCGACTGGCTCGGGCAACGGGTGCCTTGCGGCCTATCTCTCGCACTATAGGTACTTCCGAAGCGAAAAGGTGAACGCCAAGGTCGACCAGGGGCATGAGATCGGACGGCCTTCCAAGATCTACCTAAAGGCTCACGAGGAGAGAGGGAGCCTCCGAGTCTACGTGGGAGGGCATGTTGCGTCCGTCGGCGTTGGCAAGTTCGAATAGACGCATGAAGTCAGCGGGCCCGATGTGGTCCAGCGCGGAATCGCGCCTCAAAACTGTCTCGAAGAGCGAAAGCCAAACACTTCTAGCGAGCGCTGTCGCCGTAACTTCCGACTGCAAAATGGTCTGAAATTCCTTGGTTGCGGTCGGTTCACATCTGCTACTCCGAGGACGCACGCATCGAGTTAGAATCCGATTTCGTCGGCTGGAATGATCCTGACACCATCTCGTCCGAGTTCCTCTTCCACCCTAGCCGAAATAGTCTCAGCACTCTCGCCTTCATCGTAAGTCGCATGGGCTCCTGACGCCAAAATCACCTTCAGTCCGTGATGCAACGCGCCGCGGCATGTAGCTGAGACGCAGTAGTTGCTCTGCATTCCGGCAACTACTACCTGATCCACCTGCCCCGCGTCGAGTGAAGCTCCGAGACCAGCATTCGAGAAGGCGTCAGGAACGGTTTTGCGGAAGACTAGTTCACTGGATGCCACAGGGAAAGCCAAGTCCCACCCGGAGGTGTGTGGCTCATCTGGGTCACCCAGAGGTCCGTCATTCTGCACAAACACAACAAAGACTCCCGCCTCCCGCGCCCTGGCTAGCAACGATTCAAGCGCCCTCCTAACCTCGACGTGTGCTGGAACTGGTCTCGGAGCTTCAAGCATGCCACGTTGAGCGTCAACTAACAACAGCGCGGTAGTCATCCTTCGACAGACTCTCTAGGTCCCCTTTAATGATTCTGTGTGTGGTCACTGGCCGCGCGCCGGAGAGGACCCAGTGGGGTCCGCACCAAATGGATTCTGAAACTGGATTCCAGTCGCCAGTGCCGACGACTGGTCGCTGTAAGCACATTGGCTGGGACTTGTCAGTCACGCATTAGGGCCGTAGTCTTCTGCCGGGAAGAACCAGTTCTGAATCAAGTAGATGTCCGAGTCTCGAAGCTTGGTTTAGGTCCGGGATAGTGTGCCCGCGTCTCCTAGGCGTCTTTCTTCGACAGCCTTACGAGGATCTTTTGCACTGATTTCTTCGTGTCTCTCAGATATTCCTTGTTGTAGTGATTCAACTTGTCCTCATCTCGCACAGGATACTGAGGAATGTGGACGAACCCAACGGATCCAGCCACCTTTGCCTTCTTGGACGTAAGGTGCATGCCGGCATAGAACGCCTCCTCGCAGAGGAACGCGCCCGCATCCTCGGATTCATCGAATTCGACTTTCGCACTCTGCAAAGCCCGTTTGATGTCACGGGCGATCGGCGAAGAATATTCTAGCGGACCTCCGTTGATCACTTCAGTCCCCACCTCGGCCCCGGGTCTGTTGTTTGCCTCGTCGGCACGTCCCCTAGCGCGTTGGTTGTGGGCCTTCTCCTCGACTCGGATTCTTCTTCCGCCGCACTCTCCTAGCTCTAGAATAGCTATGAGGTGTTGGCCTTCTTCCTGGATCTCCTCGATCGCCTTCTTGATCATTGTCTCAGGTCTTCCCCATTCGACTGGAATCAAGACGGAGCGGAGCTCTACACCGTTGAACTCCTGCCCATCAAAAGCCTCAGCTATGTCACCTGCAGCGTTCGCCTTCCTACCTGCGAAAGGGTTGAATCCGATCACCAGTATCGTTTTGTGCGCGCTCTTTGCCCTGCCCATGCGTCCCTGCGTTGCACCCGTAGACGTTCATATGTATCTTTGTTTGTGATGGAGCCCAGGCTAGCGGCCAGGCCTCACCTGCAACGCAGGGAGCGGAACCGAAACGGAAGCGAAAGGCACATAAGACGCCTTGGCCTCCACCATCCGTAGAGAACAATGGTCAATGTGAAGAAGAGGGACGGAAGGTGGGAGGAATACGTGGAATCCAAAGTTAAGGCTGCCGCGAAGGCTTCGGGAGCCACCGCAAAGGAAGCAGAACAAGTGACAAAAGAGATCACTGCAAAGCTCGCCAAGAAGACGGAGATAGCTGCAGAGGAACTTTCGGAGGCTGTCGTAAAAGCCATCGAGAAAATGAACAAGGCCGCTGCGAAGGAGTTCGTAAGGTTCAGAGACAGCAAGCTGAAGGCCAAGAAGAAGAAATCCTAGTACTGCGCGCGCATCTGATCTACCGGGCCCGGTGGGACTCAGACCTCGCAAGAGTGGGGGAATAGTTAGAATCTAACCACTCTAGGCAAACAGAGTCCATTCTGAGTTTCTTTGGGCTGCTCGGCCTGGGTTCGACCCTATCTGGGAGCCTCTAACAGGGAAAACGTCTGGTGACGTTCTGGCCAGGAACTTGTCAGTCTATGTAGATGACCGAACCGGGGATACCAAACGAGCGCGCTGTCTCCAAGTCTGGCTTTGGCCCGTGAGTCGCCTGCAATGACCCTATCGTAAATGAGAACCGCACAGGACAGCACAACCCCCCAGATAGTAGCTCCAAAAGGCGAAGAGCTCACTCTCATCAGAAAGAGCCTCATTGAGGCCAGAACTGACCCGCTGTTTCGCATTTCTTTTGTTCCACTACTGCTCGGCTCTGTAGAGTCTGAGGGAAAAAGAGAGGGGGACCGAGTGCTGCAGCTTCAGCTCTGAACCGTGCCTGTCAGAGCTACCGCATACTCGGTGGATCCTGTCTTGAAGTCTAGGAGTAGTGAGCCAGTAGTCCCTGCGAAGCTACCCGTGGCGGTGCCCCGCAGCAGAAACTGGCCTGTAGGTGTTGTAGTGCCCTGCCCCGATATGACGTCAGCAGAGCGTCCTGTCTGTGCTGTGCCTGATGAGATTGTGTAGGTCGTCCCCCCCACGACAAGGCTGCCGCTGGTGATTGAGAGTGTGTATCCCTCGGCTAACTTGGATGTCAATGTGAAGGTGATTGTCCCTGAAGCTGTTCCGTTGCTGCTAGATGTTCCCATGACTTGGAATGTGCCCTGGGAACTTGTCACCGTAATTGTCTGCCCAGCCGTTAGGTTGACCGTGTTTTGGAGGTCGAAGCGGCCAGGAGACCCGGGCAGAGTCGAACGGTCAAATCCCCGTCCGAAGCCTCGCCCGTCCAGGCAGGCGGTGTAGTTCTGTGTGCTTATTGAGTTGGATGTGGATGTCGCTGTCGAACTTGTTGCAGTGGTGGAAGTCGAAGCGGTCGATGCGGCCGCTATGACCCAGGGAGATACGAATAGGGCTGCTGCTATGGCGATTGCTGTTATTATTGACAACTGCGCTGTTCTTGTTTTCATCCTTTCGTCGAGATAGTCAGGAACGAGTCTCGTATTTACTGGATTTCCGAGATGACTCCCGAATCTCTACGGATTTCACCCATGAACCCTCCATGATTGAGAGCTGGAATGCGTTGAACTCTCGTTCCGAAGGGATTTTGGAACCGGGTCTTCCTGGCCCTCCCTGACGCGCGCGCTGCGAGAGACCAGAGCCATAGTCTAACCTGGCTGGACCTTTGACGAAGCTCCTAGGGCACCGTTGTGCTTTTATGAGCCCTTCAATGCGCGGAATCGAGAAATTTGGTATCAGAAAAGGTACTTCGATTCCAAAACAAGGGGAAAGACCCAGCCCAGGTGGCCCAGCAAATCGAGCAACAGCTCATGGCAGAGGGCTACAAGACTCAGTCTAGGGTTGCACCACTAGGCAACATCATTCAGGCGCAGAAGGCGGGCATAATGCGCGACCTCATCGCTGCGGACAGGTGCTTCACCCTGGTGGTGAGCGGACAGCCCAACGACTTCACGGTCCACATAGGCATTGGGAAGTGGGTCCAGAACATCGCCGTCGCAGCTGTAGAGACGCTGTTCTTGTCCTTCCTCTTTCTTGCCGTGGACGTCCCAGAGATGCTCTGGACGACACACGTAGAAGGAAAGCTGGCAAAAGAGATCCAATCCATCGTGGGCTGAACTCAGCCCACCGCCCTCTTTTTGTCAGGCCCGGGAAGCGACGGCTAGAGACTCCATTCTCTGCATGTTTGTCGCCTACATGGAATGATAGTTCGTACTACTATGGCAAGGTCAGCGCAAGAGTATAGATTCGTATTCCACACGCCGTAAATCTAACGAGAGAGTCTAGGGTAATTTTGGGAACTCTAGGGAGAGCTCAGGCGGGTGAAGAAGGGACACGATTCAGCCTTCCTGGCTCCTAGATTGATCGACGTCGCAATCCACCCCTACTCTGACGGCTGCCTGCCTTCTGCCCTGAAGCCTACGACTGAGTGCTTGTCTCAGTCGAGCCGATCTTGGGTGGGGATTTCTGCGCCCCGATCCCGTAGGTTAAGATTGCTAGCCCTGACGGAAGCAGAAGAATCCCCGTCCATAGGAACCAAATCGAAATTGCGATGGCATCGCTCACGGAGATACCAACGCCCAAGCCAACGGTGCTGGCCTCGTATACTAGGTTGGGAATGCTCGGACACGCCCAGATCATAGCGAAACCTAGACCCAGGATAAACGCCCCGATTGCCATGAGTCCCACTTTCAACGTGGATGCTCGGAAAGAAAGGCGTCTTAAGTCTGCACATTGCCGCACGGTCGAAAGCCGTTCCTCGACACCATCCGGATCCGCTAGGGGCTTGGGGTTACAGTCGCATTACGGGCCTGTACTTGGGCGGAATGTCATCTTCCTTCCACTCTTCCAGCCTGATCTGAACATCATTGCCGAACAACGACCGGAGATATGAAAAGAGCGTTTGCACGGTCTGTTTGGTGTCTTGCTCCTGGACAAGCTTGACCAAGACGGAACCTTTGCCCGTCTGAACTAGTTGGTAGTCTCTAAGGCCTAGTGACTCGATGTAGTCTACCACCGGTCCAACAGGGATTCGCGTACCATCGGGCAGCTCCAGGCCGTCGTCCAGCCTACCTCTGATTTCCCGGAGCCTTGGAAGACCGAGACCACAGGCGCAATCGACGCCCGATTCAGGCACCACGACATCCCCAAGCTTGTACCGGATCAACGGCATTGTTCTGTTGTGCAGTGAGGTGACGACCAGTTCAGCGGCCTCACCCGCTGAGGCAGGCTCTCCGTCCCTGAGGAGCTCGAAGGCGAAGTGATCGGAGAAGAGATGGATTCCACGATGCTCACTGCATTCCGCTCCAAGCGTGCCAAGCTCCTGGGCGCCGAGACCGTTGAACACCTCCGAGTCGAAATAGCCTTCAAGCTCCTTCCTAACCGAACTGCTCAGGTATTCCCCTCCAGCGAGGATCTTCCCGACCTGAAGCTTCTTTCCTTCTCTGTCCAATTGCGAGCCGAGCCTTCTCAGGTACGACGGCCTGCTGTAGATTGCTGTCGGGCGAAGTTTCAGCAACTCCTTTTCGACCTCGAGCACGCTCCTGCGGAAGCCTGTCTTTCTCGACCTCAATGTGAAGATCATTGGCGTCGTGATTGGACCGACGAGGATCTTTCGCAGCCGACTCATTTCTGGCGTTGTGCTGGGTTCTGGTTTCTCAGGCCCCAAGTACATGATGTCAACTGTCTTATCGAGAAGGGACAGGCCGAGGGATTGCGCCATGACCAAGTGCCGAGCGGTATTCCTGTCGCAGTCTTCGTTGTCCCAAACTACCTCCAAAGGTCTGCCAATTGTCCCGGACGTGTGTCTGATGACTGTGCCAGCTGTCGATTTCCCTGAGGCGAGCATGCGGTCGGGGTAGTTGTCCTGTATGTCCTGTCGGGTCAGGACAGGCAATAGCCGAAGCTGTTCAGCGCTCCTGATTTGGTCCGGAGTTATGTTGCGTCTGGCGAACGCATCGTGGTAGAATGGAACGGTGCGGTAGGCATGGTCAACGAGGCTGCGAAGTTTCCTTCCCTGAAGTTCCGCCAGCTCCTTTCCTTTCAGCTTGTGGCTCCTGCGTGCTGCTATGTAGTCCCAGACGATTCTGTGAAGCATCCCATCACCATTCTTCGCAGGCCAGGCTATGAACGGGCTGGCCTCTTTTGGATACCGGTCTCCCGTGTGACCTGCTGAGCGGGCTAGCGCGCGCGCGTTAAGTGCGGGGGTGGGACTTCAACCCAGCATGCTGGGCGGAAGTCCATCCGTCTGGAGTTCGTCCTCAGCTTCGTCGCTTCTCGATACTGGGTTGAGCCTCTTCAGAACGTTTCTCAATCCATTGATGACCACAGTGTTTGCACTTGTAGGAGTGCTGGAAATCCTTTCTTTCGACGGTCACTCGAACCTGCTCTACGGGCGCTGCATAGCCGTCGTAGGCCGCCTGACCAGCGTTCCTCGTGAGCCCCATTCCTGGCCTCTGGGCCGCCAGGTAGGTCATGCTGCTGGTCCCTGGTCTCGTCGACAGGTAGTCGCTCCTCTTTGTGCCGACCAGATTCCTGCCTACGAGCTTGACCTCGAACCTTCGACCGCACGATGGGCAGTGACGAAAGAAGGTCGTGACGCTGGACATGTGCCTTGGTAATCGCTATCCTTCGTTATTTACGCTTGCTCCACGGACTTCCTGAGTAGCTCCGTCCGTTTGTTCTTTCCGTGAACACCGACTCCCGCGGCCTCTGCGGGTCGTAGCTTTTGCGATGGTCTCATGATTCGGGTGGTCTCTGCGTCTTGTCCCCGCTTGCACCCCCCTCTAAGTCTATTATCTAGAAATCGAAGATGATCCGTCCCGTTGATATCGGCTCCGCTGCTCCTCATCGTCGTCATGATGATACTCGCGGGTTGGCTCCTGTGGACGCAGGTGATAGGTGCGGGGTGGTGGCCGACTCCGATGAGGGCGGTCAGGAAGATGCTCGAACTCGCGGATTTGAAAGAGGATGACACGCTCTACGACCTTGGCTCCGGGGATGGGAGGATACTGATTGAAGCGGCGAGGAGGTACGGGGCGAGGGGAGTTGGGATTGAGGCAGACCCGCTACGGGTAGCAGTGTCACGCCTGATCGTGAGATTGAAGGGCGTGCAGGAGTTGGTCACGATTACCCATGGCAACCTCTTCAGGGAGAACATTGCCGAGGCGACCGTGATCACACTCTACCTAACGCAGAAGACCAACAGGACTCTGAAACAGAAGCTCCTCGAGCTCCGGGACGGGACGAGGATAGTCACGCACACCTGGACATTCGAAGGATGGACGCCGGCGCGATGCGACGAGAGAGAGAGGGTGTACCTGTACGTGGTGAATCATTCAGGCTGACGCGAGCACGACCGCCTCCACCTTCACTTACGAGGCTCTGGGTGCCACTACAATTGTGATATTGACGTAGCAATTCTAGCTGCTTGGGTCCTGAGAAGTAGAAGATTTTAGTCGCCACTCCAAGGATTTGATTCATCTCCCAGACCTACTTGCTTCTCTGAACTAGTTTGGAGGCGCACCCCTCCGGGCCCATAAAGAACCTAAACAGGTCGGAATCCTAGCCGGGCCATCCTCAGAGAAAGAACCCGTGTAGACTCTAACCCCTCCGAGCCAGTGAGGCCGGACTTCGACTGGCATTCACGGCTTATACTTGGAATGTCGCCTTAGCAAATCGGCCAGGGCGACGAAGTTGGGATTGGCACTCGCATTAATCAGCCTAAGGGTACCCAAGGGCGACCTGACCTCAGGCTCGAATTTCTCCTTCAACGCGAAGCTTACCGAACTGTAGTGAACGATCCCCTCCAGTTGTTGTTCGATGACCGCATCACCGTTGGGGTTGAATGGAACAACTTGAAACACAATCCCGTTGCACCAATGGACAAGAGGAATTGTCGTGCCTCCCGCCGCTCGGGTGCCTGTCAGCACGAGTTCTACGTAGTCGCTGAATTGATATTCAATCACCTCATGAATTACTATCTTCTTGTAGGGCTCGATGGTTATCTCTGGCGTGGCCTTCTCCGACATTACGCAGAAGGACATGGCTTCTGATATTAGAAGCTTGGTGGGGTGAGTCGGAAAGGGTGTTATCGCTTGTGCGATGGACACGCAGCATGTACGAAGAATCCATAACGCAGAAAAGGCATCCAGATCCCTTGACAGTTCATGCCATTTGAGGATGTCTTGGAGAGAGAGCCCAAAGGCCCGGAGCCAGGGCAACATACCCCGCCCTGAGGCAGGACAAGGGTCCGAGACTGGTTGTCGGGGAGCTCAAGTTCCGGTCGTTTCATCCACTTCATTGACTGTATCAATTCCGTTTCAGCGAACTCGGAGATCGTATCAAGACTGTCTCAGGGAACTGATTTACCCCCACCGATTCCATACTCCACCCGTGGTTAGATCGAAATGACACAACAAACGAAATCTGAATATCCGAACACGGCCTCGATACTCGCTCTCGTAGGCGGTATCCTGATGGTTCTGGGTGGCCTTCTGCTCGTAGGCGTCTCAATCTTCGTCATCCCGCACCTCCCGTCCTCGGACTTCTCGTCCAACTCGACCGCGCAGCTCTCTCCGGCCAACATCCAGGAGTTAGCATCCTTCATAGTCGGAGGAATGGGGACATTCGGGCTAGTTTCTGGGATCATAGTGGCGATATCGGGTATGATGCTCCAGACCCGTCCGAATAGACAAAGAACGTGGGGCGTCCTCATACTGGTCTTTTCGGTCCTAAGTTTCCTGGGCACAGGGGGCTTTGTCGTGGGAGCAATCCTGGGAATAGTGGGCGGCGCAAAAGCCCTGACTTGGAAAACGCCGATGCAATAGGCCGGCCTCTGGAGAACCAGATCAATTCGTCGGATAGGACCGGACGAAGGACTTATTCCCGGAGTAGAGGAGGTGGCTAACGAGATGGAGAAGCTCAAGGTTCTGTTGATACTGCTCCTAGCGGCCACCCTAGGGCTTGCGGTCTCCATGATCATACTAACCATAATCCTCACTCCTACGGAATCGCCGCTCAGCGTCATTCTTGGGATTATGACACGAGGGTTCCCGCCGGACTTCCCCTTCTTCATACTGCTGTCGTCGCTTCTCTTCCTCAGCACCGTCCTTGTCAGCATGGTGGGAGTCATCTACTTCCTCGTTCTCCCAGAAATGAAGAACTACGCGTCGGGAAATGGAACGGACACCACCTCGGTTGTTCTGAGGGCTCTCAAGCCCGAGGAAAGAAAGGTGGTCAATGTCCTCTACGCTCACGGGGGGACATACCTACAGAAGTTCATTACCAAAGAGGCCGATCTATCCAGGCTGAAGACACACAGGGTCGTAGCTTCTCTTTCGGAGCGAGGAATTGTCCACGTTGAAAGGCGGGGAAACACAAACGAGGTCTCGCTCGTGAAATGGTTCCAAGACGGGATGCATTAGTGCATCAAATTCGTCGTACTCTCTGCGCGCGCTTCCCTGAGATCTTCAAGAAGTTGGGCCTTCCCTACTAAGCAGACCCACGGATTGTTAGTTCATGAGCTTCTTGTTGGGGCGCCTACCTGAACTGTGAAGTCCCGGCCAGGGCGCCTCTTCACTTAAGCCAATCCTAGATTCCTTCTTAAGACACCCCACCCTAGCACTTCGGGCATGTCAAAGCCGCCAGTGAGGACATCATTCTTCTCCAAGAGGACCTTGGAACAGCTTGTACTCTACTTTCTGGTCGGAATCTTCGAATGGTTCACCGGATTCTACATCTTTCATCATCTCGGACACCTTACAGGATTCTTTGCTTTCGGCGTCCAGTCGCTTGCTGTGGGTTTCATTGCTTTCCTTCTTCGGAAGTATCTCGTTTTCAAAGCCTGACAGCGTCCGTAACTTAGGCGAAAAACTGGGTCGCTTGCAAGTCTGAAGCGCGCGCGCACAACGCAGATTAGACAGAGCCCTTTCTACGCAATCTTAATCCCAGAGAAACCTTAGAGGCGAGCCTATGGAGTCGGGCCAATTCCTGAAGAATTGTGATAATTGCGGGAAGCAGATATCCTTAGGAGATGAAGCATGGCAGATTCGGCGATTCATGACGGTCAGCAATCCTGCCATGTCAGTTGAGCCGATCCTCACATTCTGCTCGAAACAATGTCTGAAGGACTACGTCGCGAAGGCCATATGAGCGAGTGTCATGTCCCGACCCTTAACACCGCCTTCAGCGAGTCGTTCCAGGTGACCATACACATGAATGCGAGTATTCAGGTCAGCGTCAGGTGCAATAACGGTGTCGCATACAACGTGACCGGTCCTTTCAGTTGCCCCGGGGAGTCTCCGGATGTCACGGGCATTTCCAGTAATCCTATTTTCGTAGCTCGTTGAGCCACCAACCGGACAGCGCTTCGGGTAGGACAAACGTACGACCATGCACGTCACCCGATTAAACGATAGCTCCTACCCGCCAAGAGCGGGCGCGTTACCCATCGGAGGCTCACGCGGCTTTCGTGCCCACGAAGTACCTGTTGAGGAACCTATCCTCTGAGATTCTGTACCTGTATTTCCCGACCACGACCTCACTCTCCTTCCTCAGTCTGTCCACGAAGTCCTTCGAGGACTGAAGCTCGTCTACGAGTCTACCGTCTCTGCCTCTGAGAAACGCCCACTCCCCCTCCTCCTTCTTGAAACTCTTCCATTGCAGCGAATCCAAGGTCTCTTCCGACGCGGTTGTGGACTTCTCGAATTCGGAGAGTGGAGAACTCTTCGGCTCGGGTTTCTCAGCCCGAATGGCATCTCCCGACTCGGGTCCTTTCTTCGGAGAGGCCGCTTCTGCCCTGATGACCTCCTTCGCCTTGAGAAGTTCGTGCTTCCTCTTCTGCAGATCCCCGATCAAGCGGTCGATTTCTTCGACCCTCGCGTTGATCCCCTCCTCGTCGGACAGGGCCATTTCAATCTCTTGAGTGCCCAATCTACCATGATATAGCATCTTGTCCAAGCCCCTGAACGCTCAACGTCCCGATGGGTCAGCTGGAGAACCATCCTAGAAGGCGGGAGACCTGCCGCAGTCAGCGGCCCTGCCAAGTTCATGGGGAATCGGGACTACGACTCCTGCTTTCTACAGTTGAACTCTCTCAGCAAAGTCACTAACTACCTATGACCCGACGGTTAACGCCCTACGCATGACCCGAAGAATTAAGAGAACCCTAAGCACAACATTCCGCGATGGAAGCAATCTGTGAGGTATGTCAGACCACATTCGATGACTCAAAGCTGGGTTATACCTTAAGCGTCGATAGGAGGTCGAAAACTGGCCTGAGTATGGGGCACAGCTACTGCTGCAAGGACCACCTTGTGAAAGGCGTGCAGAACTTAGAACAGTAGCCAACCAGTCACCAACCGAATTTAGACGGAGGAGACCAACTGTCGACGGTTAACGCTTCTCCCCGGATGCCTAAGAATTAAGCGCGCGCGCGGTGGCTAAGATGAGCCCCGTAGTTGTGGCTGACAGTGTCGTTTACACACTCTTGCTTAGGAAAAACGCCCCTGACCGATAAGCTGACGGGCGGTACACCGAAGCATCAACCGCCAGTTGACACCGACAACAAACCGCCGAATCAACCGTCAAGTTAACAGAACCCACAACCCAGAGCCCGGTTTGAACAGGTCTAAGTATCAACGGCCCGAAACTCTGGTCTGGTAAGTCCTTTGGGCATGAGATTCGAAGAGACCTTCGGGGAGAGCCAAGTGGCGATTGTGCTGGAGGTGCAGGACGTTTGAGGTGCCACTGCAACAACACGGTGAACCTCCGGGGCGAGAAGGGCGCTGTCTGCTCGTCCTGCGGGTGCGAGTTCGTGGGGTCGCCAGACGACGAGGCGCCGACGCTCATCAGGAAGGGGAGCGCGTGCTGGGTCCGAGGGGCAGGATAGTGTCAAAGAGACTGTTTCACTACCCCATCCGCGAGCTACCACGTGACGAAACTTGGCAACCCTGATTCAAAGGGCGACGTGACGAGAACTTGACAGAACCCTACAAAACAACCATTAGTTAGCGGCCCCAATATGGTTTGGGCAGTCTTGATTCGGCTGCCTACCGTGCGCCCACCTAGCCCAAGCGTGGCCGGACCATGCCTAAACTCGAAAGAATCCCCCCGCTTTCCTAGCACTTTCGGAGCGCCAGAGTTTAGGGGCTAAGAAGATTCGGGGTCTTCGTCAGACGGAAAAGCGCGCGCGCTGGTCCCGAACGCTCGTATCCATCCCAGCCGAAATGGTTGCAGTAAGTCAAGACCGCTCAGACAACCATCCTCCAACCCTTAAATCAAATTCTGCGGCGGTGTCGGCTCGCGGTTGAGCTTCGCTCCTCTTGGGAAAGGACTCTTTTGCGGAAAGAGGCCCTCCGGACAGCAGAAAGGCAAATGAAAAAGGAAGAACTTCATCAGCGCAAGGTAAAGTTCTCCGAGGCCACTCAGGTGGACTACGATCAGCTCAAGACCAGAACGATTATCGCCTTGGACAAACTCGGGCACCAGAAGTTTTCCTCGGAACCTGGAGGTTACTCGCTTGAGAACTGGACGAAAGGCGTGAATCTCTTGCTCGACGACTTCGAGGAGAAAATGGGCGCGGCAAGGCTCCCTTCGGCTTACGCGGAGAGGCGCCGCGAACTGACCTACTGGCTTTCCAAGCCTGTCGACCTTTCTTCGATTGACAACAGCATATCTGAACTCATGCAGAACGAGGAGGAAATCGTGCGGAAACTCCACGAAGCGCGAACGCGGAGTTCCTCCAGGATAGACGAACTTCGGACCGAGCTGGCCATGCGTTCAGCCGAACTCGAGGAGAAGAAGAGGCAGCTCTCCAGCCTGGCCTCAGAACGGCGGTCCGATTCAATCTTCAAACGCCTGTTCGGCGGGAACTCGACACTCTCCGTCGATGCCACCGAAGACGGAGTCGAGGAGATGGAGTCGAGACTTCGCGTCCTTGCTAGCGGGATACTCGAGGAACAGAAATCCCTGAGATCCATAGACAAACACTCCTCCGAGTCTCCATGGGTTGAGGAGTGGAGAAGACTGGAATCACTACAAGCTAGACGGAAGAAACTGGAGAACGAAAGGTTGGAGAAATTACAGCTTGTTAGAGAGCGGGAGGAACTGACAGCCTCGATTGCAGACATGATCTCAAGGGTTTCTCCGGCCGAAAAGAAGGGGGAAGGAGAGGCCGCTTCCTCGAGTTGACCGCAACGTTCTGGGACCGAACCCATCCCGGCCGGGGCATACAACCCATTGGGCTGACAAAGAACCTTGACGAGTGGGAATCCTAGTAAGGCTACCAAGCTGTTCGGGCGCCTATGCCAAAGCGCACATATTCGGCCAGGGCGCCTTTCAATATTCAAAGGCGCTCTGTCATTCAGAATCCTGGGGCGCATTTCGCTCATAACTGGACTCCTCCCTCCCATTACTCTTGAGTAGAATCTCGAATTGGCATTCGTGCCCTAACACGAGTAACTGTGGGCTAGACTGGAGGTCGCTCGTTGATTTGAAGGCCGCGTCTGGCAAACAAATACGACATCACGACGGCGACTGTGATCAGAAGAGCGAAACCGAGCTGGGCTGGAAATTCAGGGATCCCGGAGGACGCGCCCGATTTTGAGGACGACGTCGATGATGTCCCTGTCGTCTGTGGCGTGGTCGAAGTCGTGGAACTCTTGGACGAGGTCGATGATGTTGAAGTGGTGGAGGTCGTGGACGAGGTCGAGGTCGATGATGATGGGGTGATCACGGAAACCGAGTTCGAACCGTAGTTCGCCACGTAGACGCACCCGTTGGTCGGGTCGAAGGCGACTCCATCAGGACCGACGCCCACAGTCACTGTGGTTACCACAGTGTTAGTCGAGCCGGCAATGACTGAGACCGTGCCTGAACCATTGTTAGCCACGTAGAGGTACCCGTTGGTCGGGTCGAATGCAACTCCTTCCGGGTTGGTGCCCACAGTCACCGTGGTTACCACAGTGTTAGTCGAGCCGTCGATGACAG
>Ga0116119_1000792_pt1 | contig 16260 bp, 2 predicted proteins | sample June2015DPH_11_1_2_FD_89791 | JGI IMG/M metagenome (GOLD analysis project Ga0116119, IMG submission 89791) | Peatland microbial communities from SPRUCE experiment site at the Marcell Experimental Forest, Minnesota, USA - June2015DPH_11_100 | ecosystem: Environmental > Terrestrial > Soil >...
GACCTTCCTGCCGACCAGGAGGTCCCCGAGGGTGCCCGCGATCTCCCCGAGGGGGCTCACGGCTATCCTGCGGACGAACCCGTAGTCAAACTTGGATGGGAAGGCCGTCCGGCCGGGCTGCCCGCCCGTGGCGGCCCGGGGCTTCGAGAGCAGGGGGTTGTTGGGCATCGGGGCTCCCTACATAGGGATCAGCCATCCCTTTTCCGCAGGAGGGGATTGGAAGGAACGGCGTCGATGGCGTCCGCGACGGGACGGGCAGGCTCCGGCGTCCGTTCGCAAGACCCGGGCTCGGCGGCGATCTTTGTTCCCCCGTCCGCCTTCCTGGCCTCCGCCGCCCAGTTCTCCGGCCCCTTCGCCAGGATGGCCTCCAGTGCGTGCAGGCTGCCCCTGGCTGCGTCGAAGTCCCATTCCCCCAGTGCCACTGCGGCGTCCTGGCACAGCCTCTGCAAGTCGTTGAAAACGGGGAGCCGCCTGTGGGCGTCGGCATAGCCCCTGGAAGCCGCCTTGTAGCTCGCCATCAGGGCGTCGAAGCCCTCCTTCCCGCCCTCCTGCTCCTGGTAGTAGCGGAAGTTGTTGCGCTCGTTGTCCCTCATCTCCTGCTCGAACCCATAGGCGTCGTCCAGCGCCTGCAGGACCTTCCAGACCTTATTCTGAACGTATTCATAGCCGAACGTCCCCCATTCCGTGGAAACGTATTCGTTCATCCTGTGGAGCAGGTCGCCGCAGTGCTCGACGACGAACGAGTATACGCCCATGGCGAGCGGATGGCGCTGTATGCGCAGCATTGCCATCTCGGGCTCCCCGCGCTGGGCGTCCGCCAGGTCGTTCCACCTCTGCCAGGGGTTCGGCTCGGCATTGGCGACCTTGCGTCCCATGTCGGGGTCGAACACCAGCATCCCGCCATCCCCGTCGTCCGGGACGATTATCCTGGCCTTCGGGCCGAAGACGATCTTCTCGACCTGGGACTCGTCGCCGTACCTGTAGGCGTCCTCCTTCCTCCTCGTCACCCACGTCATCGTGCTGGCGGGATGCTTGTCCAGCTCCCCGAGCTCGCCGTCGCCGAGCGATTCCTCCCCCACGTTCCCAAGGTCCTCCCTGTTGAACCGGATAACGTCGGCCGCAGTGCCGGCCGGGCGGTAGCCAGTGTGGGCCCGCCAGCCCTCGATCCTGGCTGCACCCAATTTTTCCTCGGGCCGGAAGACATGGAGCCTGAGCCGCCCGGGAGGGATGGCCTCGTCCGTCCAGTCCACCCACCACGGGCCGCCGAAGAACTCGAAGTCGCGGCCAGCATAGAGGGGGGTGGTCTTGTCCGGCTCGATGGGAAGCCCCCTGGCATCCACCTCCCATACGTCTTGCCCGAGGAACGGCTTCGGCGGGCGGCTGCGGAAGAAGATTCCGTCCGCCCCTCCCTGGGCACGCGGCATGCGCCTTATGCCCTCCTTCAGGATGTTTCCCCTGGCGCTCTCCGGGGCGCTGTGGTAGAGGACGTCGGGGTGCCTCTTCGGGTGGGGCACCACGTTCTCGGGCAGCCACGGGGACTCGGGGGAGAGTTCGTCCCCCGCCCCGTGCTTCCTGATGTCCCCCCACAGGTCCTCGGGGTGCGTGGCGACCTCCCTGCCGGTCTCCTTGACCTTCGCCAGCCCGCGCCCGAAGATCCCGATGGCGGTGTGCCCGACGTTGCCCTCCGTCTCCGACTGGGCGAAGTCGTTGATCTTCACGCCGTCGTACCCCGCCGCCTGGGCGGCCTCGAACTGGCTGTGCTTGAGGTGGTCCGGCTCCATGAGGTCGCCCTCGCGGCGGCCCCCCTCGGTCATGTCGTAGAGCCTGAGCGGCTCCAGGACGTCGAACGCCAGGAGCGTCCCCTCCTGGTTCCTGTTGGGGAGCAGGACGTCCTTCCCCTCCCCGCGCTCCGTCTTGAGGCGGTACCACTCGTCCATCCCCTTCCCCCGGGGCTCGTAGCCGTACTCCCGAAGCTTCCTCCTCACGTACTCCTTGAACGCCTCCTTCTGCCTGTCCTGGTAGCCGAAGAGGACCCTGTAGTACTCGTCCGTGTTCTCGAAGTCCTCCTTCCTCGGGTAAGGTCCGGGAATCAGCTTGTCGTACATCTCGGGGTAGCGCCAGGACTCCGCCCGCCCGATGGGGTCGTACCTCACGTCCGTGAACTCGTAGCCGAGCTGCCTCTGCAAGTCGCCCGTGCCGCTCCTTGCGTCCGGGGGCCTGACGAGGTGGTCCATCGAGACCAGCCATTCCCCGGGCGAGACGGGGATGTAGGTGCGGGCCATCGTCGGGCTTTCCGTCAGCCACAGCATGCCCTCGACGTTCGTGGACGGGGGGTGGACGACCTTCTCCCCGACGCCCCGGTAGAGCTTGGTGCCAGCGGGGAGGACGAGGCCGCCAGAGGCGGCGGCCTTCCTGCGCCTGATTGCCTTTATCTGCTTTCCTATGCTCTCCTTGATGCCCTCCGGGAGCGGCTGGTTGGCGGCTACGTTGCCATCGTCGTCCACCCAGAAGATGCTGATGGTGCCGGGCGGCATGCCGGATTCCCATGGCGTGGGGTTGTCCGCAATGGCGGGGCGTTCCCGTGCGGGGGCGCTCCAGTCGTAATCGGTCCTTTCCTTGTCGAGGACCTCTGCGCTGAAGATGCGAGTATGGTGCCAGCCCGCCTCTACGCACTCCTCGTAGCCATGGACTTCCTCGATCTTCCCGTCCAAGAGGCTGACCGCACCCAGGACGAACTTTTTCCCGTTCCAAACCGCATTATCGTGCGTAACCCGTCCTGGCCTGGCGGCCTTCTGGGAGGCCCTCATCGCCATGGGCCTGCCCAGCGGGACCCACGGGCCGCCCTCCTTCTTCCAGGCCACGAGCCTTACCAGGGCCCTCCTCCTGAGGCGCAGCTCGCTCTCGTTGCTGCAAAGCCCCAGCTCCAGCGTGGAGTCCCAGTCTATGGCATCCTCCGGCACCAGGGCCTTGAGGACGTAGACGTCCCCGGCGGCCGGCACCGCCCAGGCGTTGTACGCTATGGCCTTGTCCTCCTCCCACGTCCAGGCCACCCCCACCCCGTCCGTCTCCAGCCTGTGTATGTCCTGGAGCTTGACCGCCCGGAAGGCCGGGACGGGGAACTCCCATTCGCCGAAGTCCCTCACCATGGCATCGTAGAGGCTGCGGCGCTCGTCCTCGTCGAGCGTGCTGCAGGTCTCTTCCTTCATCCCCCATTGGTCGAAGGGGACGAAATGGGGGCGGCCCGCCGCCGTCTTGCGGTTTTTGGGGTCGAACTTGCGATTTTCAAGGTCGAAGCACTCCTGGTACACGCTTTTCTTCGGACCTGGAGTGACCTTCTTCGCAGCCAATGGAGGACCCTCGAACTTGACATGGCCCACGGGGACCCTGATGTCGAAGAATCCGTTCCGCAGGTCGTCCAGGTCACCGGCATAGCGCGGATAGAAGCCCCTCTTGGCTTGGTCGGCCATCCGCTTGTCCGCATCGTCAAGCCACCCAAGAAGTTCCACGTACTTTGCATTTCGTTTGCCTTCCTCCGTGAGGCGGCCCCGCAGCACGACCGGACGTGCCGCAAGGCGGGATTCGGGGTCGTCTAGTTGCACCATCTGCCCGACGATTGCCGATTCGATGCGCCTGGCCATCTCGCCGCCAGAACCCGCCCACTTGCTGGCCTGCTCCAAGGTAGGGGCGAGGCTGATGTAGTCGCCCAAGTCCTTGTGGGGAAGCCATTCCTTCTCGAATTCCAGTGCCTGGATCTGTTTGTCGGTAAGGTCGGAACGGGATTTTCCGTGGAGCCTCAGGACCCTGTCGACAGTCTGTTCGAAGGTCTGCGTGGTGATGCTTCCGGAGGACTGGACGGCCGCCGCAAATTCCTGGGTGGTGCCGTGGTATACCACCCCCGACCGTATGTCGGCGACCAGCTTCATGTAGGCGGGCCTTGCCTTGACGTCCTTGCGCCGCATGCATGCGCCCACTTCGGGATTGGACTGGTACTCGGATCGCTTCGCGGCGGCAAAGACGCCTTTGTCCTTTTCGACCCGCCTCGCCCGGTCGTCCCACATCTCCTCAAGCCCCGGGTCCTTCTCGTGGGTGCCGTCCAGCTCCTTGCCGACGTGCTCCTTGGTCCAGGCCCTTATGGCTTCCCTGATTTTCTCCCGCAGCTTCTCGTCCGCCAGGCGGGCGGTGAAGACCTTCACGGTTTTGCCGTTTTCGACCGCTTTTCTGACCTTCTCCACCATCGCCGGAATGGGCCTGCCGATGGTCAGCGGGTCGTATGGGTCCTGCTCCTCGGCGAGCGTCCCGTCGAGGTCGACGCCGATCCAAGGCTCCCATTCCTTGGCGCTGGCCGACTTGACTTGTTCCGGCCTGAAGACGACATAGGTCGTGTGCTCCGTGGGGTGCCAGAAGATGATGCCATCGTATCCCCGCCGCTTCAGCCTCGGGACGAGCCCCCACCGCTTGTCGATGAATTCGAGGCAGGCATAGACGCCAGCATGGGTGGACTCGCAATAGCGCTTGGCGTCCTCCGGGAGCCACGGAATCGCCTCGGGTATGCGATGGTAGTCGTCTCCGATGTAGCGCAGATTGAGGGGCTTGCCCATCTCCACGACGACCCGCTTGACGCTGGCATTGGGCCCCACGGCAAAGCGCTTCGCCACTTCGGGGTCGTCGGTGAAGTACGCGCCCATGCTCCAGTCCCCGGGGGCGTTCCAGCGGCGCTTGGTGCGGAATGCCTCGAAGGCATGCGGGGTGCCGTGGTAGACCGGGCCATAGCTTTCCGCCTCCTTCGCCACGGCCTTGTTCGGAGTGCGCTCCGCCACCATCCAGTCCTCGTTGTCGGGCCAGACGTATCCGCCGAGGCGCTTCCAGATTTTCGGGACCTGCCTCTTGTTCGCCCGGTCGGGGAGGTAGCTCTTGATCCCCTTGTACCTCGGGCCCATGTACGCCAGGAGGGCGCGGTACATGGCGAAGGCGATCCCGCTCCCCCTATGCTTCTTGTCCACCTCGACCTTGGCCACCCCAAGGTATTCCTGCAAGGCGGAGGAGGCCGGTTCGTTCCTGGTCGCGAGCACGCCCACCTTCCGGTTGTCCTCGGTCCAGGCGGTGACGTAGGCGGCGTCCCCCGGGTCGTCCACCGCGATGCGGTATCCCCTCGCGTACCCGACGACGTTCTTGCCCTCCCACTGCTCGACGCCGGCCGTCACCTTCCTGCTGAACGGGGGCCATTCGGTCCTTGCCGTGGGGACGAGGATGGTCTCGACCAGCCTGAGGCATTCCGGCGGGACGGGGTCGTAGCCGACCAGCGAGTCGAGGGCCTCCATGTCCGGGGCGGGGTCGTCGTGGAGGACGTACCATGCCGGAAGCACGGCCTCCCACACGTCCACCGCCTGGTTGACGAACTCGGCGAAGTAGTGCCCGAAGTCCACCGACTGTTCGAGCGTCGCGAGGAAGAACACACCGGGCTGGCGTTGTAAGTCCTTGTATTCCTTGATCTGCGGCCTCAGCCCCTCCCTGGCTATGGACCTGCGGTTGACCCTGCGGCTGAGGTGGTACAGCGTCCTGGGGCCGCCGCCGTTGGGCGGCCTGAGCAACGGGCTCTTGGCCACCGTCATCCTCGGCGACCTGGGGTTGAACGTCCCCGGGTTGCCTATGGCGGACTTCGCCTGCCGGGGGTTCCAGACGACGTAGTGCGTGGTGCCGGGGGGGATGCCCATGTTCGGGAACTGCTTGTCGGCGTCCGCCATGACCACCCCGTCGAACCCCATGATGCGGTAGACCGTGGAAAGGAACTCCCCGACCGTGGCCTGGGGGTCCTCAAGCAGCTCGGCCTCGTTCCTCCGCATGGCCTCCTCGAACTGGAAGGCGCTGAAGTCGTCATACAACTCCCCCATTCCCACGGCGTCTTCCCAAATCTTGAACCCGTCCACGCCGAGCTGCTGTCCTGCCTTGAGCACCGCATTGTAGAGCCTGACGCCGCTTCCGGACTCCCGCCCGGTCTCCTCGTTGTGCCTTGTCTCGAACCAGGTCCCCCCGCCCTTCCACACGTTCACGGGCCGCTCGATCCTGAGGTAGACCGGGTACACCACCCCCCTGCTTTCCCCGGCGACCTCCTTCCTGGCCGTCGCCCTGACCTCCTCCCATGCCCTTTCGTATTCGGGATCGCCGTATGGGGGCATCTCCCCCCTCTCCTCCAGCATTTCGTCCCAGATTTCCTCGGCCCTCCGCTCGATGCGGTTGGTCAGGTCCGGCCCCTCCTCGGTGGCGTAGTTCCTCCCCACGTCCTCCTTCGAGTCCGTGAAGTACATCCCCTTCCCGTGGTGCCCTTCCAGGTCGGAGCGGGACGGGTCGAACTTCTCGAAGCTGTGGGTCGAGCCATGGTACACCGGCTTGGGGGAGCCGTCCAGGTTCCTCACCACGGAGTTCCTGAACCACGCCTTGAACGCCGGGGTCTCCGCGGGCTTGGGGGCGGGTTTAGGCGGGGCGGGCACCGTGGGCTTGGGGGGAGCCTTGGTTGGCACGGGAACGAGCGCGGGGGAGGCGGCGGTCTTCCCCTTGAGGCCCTGTACATAGCGGAGCGCCCTCGCTTCGTCCCTCGCTCCGTGGGACTCAAGGTCCAGTGCCTCCTCCTCGGTCATCCAGGAGGGATCCTTGGAGAACTGGGAGTCCCAGTTCTTGAGGAGATGGCGGGCGGAATGATGCCATGGTTCGTGGAATGCCACCATTTGTCCGGGGGGAACGTTTTCCCGCATGATGACGTGGCGCTCGCCCCCCCTTGCCCATTCCTCCGGGTCCTGGTGCTGTTGGCCTGGGTAGTCATGCAAGTCCGGGTAGTCGGCATTGTGGGATATGTCCTCGGGCTTGGCCCAGAATTCCACTTGGCAGTGATCCTTCTCCGGCCATGGCTTGGTGGACGCCCATATGCCCGCGGAGGGGCCGGTCCCGCTCAGGTCGTCCCCCCGCGCCCTGGACTTCAGCAGGCCCTGCTCCCTGATGGCGGGAAGGTTGCCGGGACTGGTGTAGTGGAAGAGCCGGATGGTACCGGGCGGGATGGGGGAACTCCCCGGTTCGGGCGGCACCGTTTCCCCCCCTTCCGCCAAGGCCGCCGTCCGACCGGTGGGCTTGAGGCCCATGCCCGCACCGCTTGCGAAATGGTCTATCCGGCCCACGCAGGACGCGGGGATATCCCCCTTCGTCCTGTAGGCGCGGCCTCCGGGCGGGAGGCCTTCCTCCAGCATGTGGCCCTCGTGTACGTCGGGGTCCAGTTCGGTCCTGGACCAGACCTCGTCCGTCATCTTCAAATGGACCACCGCATAGCGGTCCTCCTCCCTTCCGCCCGCGACGCCCTCGGCCCACCCTTTCGCCATCTCGTAGTGGTTGGTGTGGAAAACGTACCCGCTGTCGACGGGAGGCGTCCTGGTGGCATCCGACATGGGGTCGATTCCCATGCTCGACGAGCTTCTGAGGCCGTCCCTGGCGATGGCCTTGGCCCCCTTCTCCGTGGTCCCGTGGTAGGTGACTCGGGGGCGTCGGCCGATGCTTGGCATCCCGGCATCCGAGGCCTGCTTGGCATCCGAGCCTCCCATCCCGCCCGTGACCTGGATCGCTTTGCCGGTGAACGTCCTCCACTCGCCTAGGGCGTGCATCTCGACGCCCATCGCGCCGGGCACCGGCCTGCATTCCAGGACCCTCACCTCGTCCTCGTCCGTCCTCGCCAGCGCCGCCGTGTCGGCCATGAAGAACAGGGGGTCCGTCCTCCCCCCCGCCGCCTCGCGGAAGGCGCACCACGCCTTGAAGAGGTCGAACAGTTGGTCGCGCCGGTACTCCGGGCTCGCCGGGCGCTCGAACACGCGGTAGCGCTCCAGCCCGTCCCCGCCCGTCCAGTGGGAGAACGGCGCGGCGGGCACCCACCCGAGCTCCTTGGCCTCCTCCTCCGTGAGGGCCAGGGCGGCCCTGGTCTTGTTGCCCCACGTGACATGCATGACGTCGCCGTACTCCACCCCGCGGATCACCGCGTCGAGGCTGTAGGGGACGTCCCCCGCCATGACCTCGCTGGTATGCTTGTAGTAGCGGACGACGTCCTCGTACCACGGTCGCTCGGCCCCGGTGCCCTTCCTCGCCTCGTCCAGCATCTCCCGGGCGGTGAACTCCCCCTTCGTCACCCTGATCGCCGCCACGATGGCGGACTGTATGTCCTCCGCAACCTTCGGGTCGGCGGTGAAGCTTATGGCCTTGTCCGTCCCGCCTCCGAGCCCCCGACCGAGCTGCTGGCCGATCTCCCACCTGGTCTTGAGCCCCTCCGCCATGACCTTCCCCGCCGCCGTCGTGACGTGGTAGAGGACGGGGGGGAGGGGCTTGAACTCGTCGGCGAGCCGACCGCCGAGGGAGCTGACCCGGAGGCGTCGGGCGTCGGCGTCCTGAGGGCTCAGCGTGCCGAGCGACAGGGCGGCGAGGACCGACTGCTCCCACTCGTCCTGCCTGCCCCGCCTTTCCCTGGACTGCTCCTCGGTCTCGGCGGGGTCCCATTTCCCGGCATGCTCCTCCCTGGCCTTCCCCCATGCCCCTTCGTCGTAGGCGGTCTTGGATGCGGTCGTCGCCTTGGCATAGGGGACGAGGGGCACCTCCTGGAGGATTTCCCGGATTTTCCCGCTTGCGATGGCATCCTGCTTGCTGAACTTCCAGGCCCTGGAAGGCATGACCGTCCCCTGGTGGGCGGCGTGCGCCCCGTTTGCCAGCATCCATTCACCCAGGCGGGGACTGACGTGCTTTTGCAGCTTTTTCCCGATCATCGCCAAGGATGCCACCTCACCGTCCTCTAGCTGCTCGCGCTGCCTTTCCGTCAGCCAATGGCAGAGGTTCATCATGTCGTCCCGGATATACTGCGGCGTGTCATGGCGATTTATCGCCTGATCGTCGTAGACCAGCGAGCCTTCCATCAGGCTCCGCCGTTCCTCCCCCTCATAGCCACTCAAGTCCTCCTCCATCGCTTCGAGTTCCGCCAGCCGCTTCCTTTGCTTGTCGTTTTCCGTCAGGAACATGAGCCATTCGCCGATGGAATCCTCGTCCGGCACCACGTCCCCCGCAAGGTCGGAGCCCTTGACCTCGAAGATGTACCCATAGGGATCCTTTCCCTTCAGGAACTTGCCCATGGCGGGGGTCAGCCCCGCACCGATTACGTCGCCTTCCAGGGCATAGACGGCCGCATAGTGGATGTCGGTGGTCAGGTAGACGCGATCCGGGACCGGGGCCAGTTGCGCCCGGCTCCCGGCCTGGTCCGGCATCACGATGGAGCGGGGCTGTATCCCGTTCCTCAGGATTTCCCGGGCGGACGCCTCGCTGGGCGTGCCGTGGTAGAACGTCCAGCCCTTGGCGTCCTCGTGGAGCGGGGCGGCCGTCACGACCCTCTTGAGGGGCCTCCATTCCTTCTCGTAGGCCTTCCGCGCCGCGACGATCTCGATTTTTGCTCCCCTTTTCAGCGTGATCTCCATCTCCTGGTCGCCGAGGGAGGGATAGAAGCGGGCCCACATCGTCTCGTACCAGTCGATGTCGTCGGGCCCTACGACGGCCTTGAAGACCCAGGGCTGCCCCATGCCGCCCCCCAGTCCCTCCCTGTCCGCCCCGGTCCAGAACCTGCCCTCCTCTATGGGAATCTGGGTCCACGAGACGCCCATCTCCTTTTCGTTCAGGCTCCCCAGCCCCTGCGGCACGCCGGGTACGCCGTTGGGGAGGCTGATTTCCCGCCATACGGTCATCGGGAACTTGATGCCCCTGGCGAACTTGGCATACTTCGCCCTCAGGTAGCGGCCGAAGCCATGCCCGTCCGGATACTCGTCCCCTAGGTTGTACATGCCGAGGAGGCGATCCTCTCCGCCATGGTATTTGACGAATTCCTCCAAGGACGGGATGGCATGGGCAACGAGCGTCATTTGTTCACCGGCTTTTGCACCCTCGTTTTCTCTTTCTTCCTGGCAAGCTCCGGGTCCTCCTCGAAACGGAAGGCATCCTTGACCAGCTCGTCGGCCGCCTGGCCGTCCCACTCGTTGAACCCCTGGTATGGTTCTTCAACCTTCAGGTCCATTTCGTCCCCCTGGAGGCGGCCCTCGTTCTCCGCCCATGCCTCGGCGGAGTCCTCCCCCCCGTCCGCCAGCTCCACCGCCTTGGCGAGCGGCATTACCTCGTAGATGGGGCTCTCCCAGAACGACTTCCCGTCCTGCACCAGGAAGGTGCCCCAGTCGGATGTCGTCCCCAGCAGGTCCTCCATGGCGGACTTGAAGTACTTGATCATCTCCCCTTCCGCCCCGGACCGGGCGGCATCGCTCCATGCGTTGAGGAGGTTGCCCTCCTCCTCGTCGAGGTCCGCCCACTCTATCAGCTCGATAACGTCGTTCTCGTCCCCGAGCCCGTGGTCCTTGAGGAAAAGCCTGACCGCTGGCTCGCCTCCGGCGAGCGCCGCGGACGCTTCCTCGGCGTCGTCCTGGTCCGTCCCCGCCATCCATTCGGCGACCTCCATCGGATGGAAGTATTCCAGGTTGCGGACCACGAGCGCCAGGGTCTCGGGCTTGCAGGAGTCCAGGACCTGCTCCATGTTGTCCTTGGGGCTGTAGGGGTCAATGTCGAGGAACTCACCCCCCGACATGACCTTGACTATCCACTGCGCCGTGTCGTTCCCGTGCTGCTGGGCATACTCCTCCACGTTGTCCCACTGGCCCATGGCGTACCCGTCCAACGAGGGCTTCCAGTCGTCAGGTCCGAATCCGAGGGCTTGCTCCACGTCCTCGATGAGCTCGGGGGTCTTCCCTTCCTTGCGCAGGCGGAACAGGTAGGTTCCGAGCGATGGCTTGAGCTCCATGAGGCGCTCCTGCTCCTTGACGGGAAGGTCCGTGATCTTGAAGTTGTGCTCCGGCAGGTAGCCCCCTCCCTTGACCTTCTTCACCAGGCTGCTCTCCAGGAGCTTTATGATGTAGGGATGGTACTGCGGGGCGGGCTTCTCGTTCCCCCTTCCCTTCATCTCCCCCAGGGAATCGTCGTCGGTATCGAGGATGAACGTCAGGTGGGGCTCCAGGTATTCCCTGTCGCCCCTCATGACCGAATGCCTGAGGCTCAGGATGCGCTCGCTCGGGCGGTATCTCCCGGCCACGTTCCCGCAATGCCCCATCGCCTTAGCCTCGTCGGGGCAATATCCCCGGGTGAGCAGCCACCAAGCCCAGCCGTTCCCGAAGGTGACGACGGGCCTATCCCCCTCGTGGGGGAGGATCATGCCCTTGGTCTCCTTCTTCCACTCCTCTTCCTTGTCGTGGAAGAACCCGAAGAGCTCCTCGGGGGACTGCCTGTCCCACACGACGTTCTGTATCTCCGGGATGGGGAGGCTCAGGTAGTGCTCGGCTCGAAGGCTGATGTCGAGCGCGGACATGAACCTTCGCGCCATCATCTGCGCGTTCGCATGACCCATGCGGGCATTTTCCTGGACCGCCAGCCCCTTGTACTTTTCCGACAGCCGCTGGAGCTCCTCGTCCGTCAGCCCCATCCCCTCGTTCCGCAGCCCGATGGGGCTGGCCGACACGCAGTACGCCCACAAGCGGAGCCACTTGAGCCACCACGTGATCCTGTCCCGCTTTTGCAGGTGCTGCTTGCACCACTGAATCACCGTCCTTACCTGCGGGACGAAGGAAGGCACGTCCGCGAACAGGCCGCGGAACATCTGCTCGTAGTCGTAGGCAACCTTCTCCATGCCAATCCCCCTCATGCCCCTGCCTTGCCTTCCTGGAGCATCCGCCTGAAGGCGGCCAGGGCCGCCCCCTCGTCCCACGCTCCCTCGATCTTGCCCTGCTCGAACAGGCCGGGCATCTTCTTGCGCGCCCACCCAAGGAACCCGTAGGGGCGTCCCCTCAGGAACTTGTGGTACAGGCTCTCCACCACGGCCGGGGGCGGTCCCCCCTCCAAGGACACCTCCTTGAGCTTGTTCTCGAAGTCTCGTTTCGCCGAGGACGACGTCCCCATCCTGTCCAGGACCTCCCTGTACGGCTTGCTGGCATTGTATGCCACCTTCCCGTGGTCCGTCTCCCAGTAGTCGTTGGTGTAGATTTGCAGGTTCTCGGGATCGTGGTCGTTCCATTCATCGTTCGTGGATGCCCCGTCCGCCATCCTGACGGCATCGTCGTTGTCGACTACCACCTTGACGGGCAGCATCCAGAAGTAGGAGTCCCACTTGTCCGGGAAGACGACGCGCTCGGGGCCGTTGGTGCTTATGGAACCCTCGATCAGGAATTTCTTGAGGTCGTCCCTCGCATCCTCGGCCATCTCGGGCGTAATCCCTGCCTTCCAGGCCTCCCAGAGCGCCTGCCACAGCCTCCAGGCCTTGCCATTGCTCCCCGGTCCGTGCGACCCTGTCTCGATGGTCCTGAGGATGGCCTCGGGGCTGTCGTCAATGAGCTTGTTGAAATCGAGGTCGTGGAAATTGGCCGCCTCGGGATTGACGAGGGCCAGCATCTCCCTCCTCTCTTCCGGCGTCATCACCGTGACGAGGTCCAGCATGCCCTCCTTCCCTCCCCTGTTTGGCTCGGCGAAGAACTCCTTCGTCGCTATCTGGAGTTTGTTCTTCATCATCTCGCTGCCATGGTAATGGATGAAATTCCCGGGATTGGCGAACTCCTCCACCACGAACCCCCCGACGCTGGGATCGTGGTCGTCCGGGTCCAGGCTCGTGCGGCTCCCTATCCTGTCGAGGACTTCCCGAGTCATGCTGTTTCCCGCCTCGTTGAAGAGGTCCATGGTGCTCCGGAGGCCCCGGTTGAGCTTCCCGAGCCTGTCCCTCTGCTCCTTGGGCAGGTCGTTCAGGGAAAAGTTATGGGCCGGGAGGTATCCTCCTCCCTTTATCCCGGCTATGAGGTCCTTCCGCTCCAGGAGGGCGACGATGTAGGGATGGTACCTGGCGGCCGGCTTGTCGTTGTTCCGCCCCTTCATCTCCCCGAGCATCCCGTCGTCGTCCCATATGAAAGTGAGGTGTGGCTCCCACCAAGTTTCCCTGCTGATGATGACCTTTCGCCGCAAGCTCAGGATGCGGTCGTCCGGCCTGTCCGGTCCTGCTGCCTCGTTCCCGCAGTGCCCCATGGCCTTTGCTTCCTCGGGGCAATAGGAGCGTCCCAGCTTCCACCACGCCCATCCGTTCTTGAAGTCGATGACGATCTCGTCCCCGCTGTCCCGGTCGTTCCCCTCGTCCCTTGGGTGCGGCTTGAGGAGGTGCGACCTGGACTCCTGCCAGTCCTTCTCCACCTTTTCGAGATTTCCGAGCAAGGCCGTAGGCGACTGCCACTGGAAAACAATTTCCTGAATGGCGGAGATGGGCAGGCTCATGTAGTGTTCGAGGGCCTGCTGAAGCGTCTTCAAATGGCTTGCTGCGGGGGCGGTCGGGACGAACCCGTACCGGGCGCGTTCCTGGACGACGAACCTGTCCCATTTGGAGAATATGGCGCTGTCCTCGGCCTGTCCGGATTCCTGCGGCGTCAGGTCCGCAGGATAGCGCTTGTCCGGCTTGTTCTCGTTGTTCAGGAACTCCTGAGCGCAGTGGATGCGGACGAGGCGCATGAACCACACGATGCGATCCCGCCTCTTGAGCACCTTCTTCGCCCACTCCAGGTAAAAGTCGAAGTCGTCCTTGTACCTCATGACGCTGCCGCTGCCCCCCACCCTGGAGATGTCGGCGAACAATGCCTTGAACATCGCACCGTAGTCGAAGGAGAGGATCGACAGGCTGGCGGCCTTCCTGACCATCCTGAGGGCCGGGCGGAACAGCGCGAGGTCGCCGCCTATGCTGGTCCCGGCGTAGCCCCTCTTCTTCAGGAAGTCGACCCATCCCCGTTCCGGGAACATGAAGTAGTTCGCCATGTAGTCGTCGACGTCGGCGTCGTCCGCGAACATGGCCTCCTCCCAGCCCTCGATGCGCATGTATTCCCTGGCCAGGGGCACCGCCTCGGGGCCGTCGATGTCGAGGATGTGGAGCCAGTCCACGGGCAGCTCGTACTTGGTGACATGCTCGCCGTACTGCCTGGCCGACTCCCTGCTCGTCGAGAAGAACACGGCGGCGAAGTCCCGCGGCCGCGGGCGATCCTCCGGCCCGGGGGTCCCCCTGTAGATGGTGACTACGCCGGACGACGGAATCTTGCCGGCCGGCTGCCCCATGTACCTATCCCCGGCCGCGACCTTGTACTGCCTTCCTTCCATCGCCCTCTGGAAGTCGGCAAACGACCCCTCCCCTTCCGCCCCCGTCCACAGCAGCCAGTATACCGTCTTTCTCCTTGCCATCTCCGCCATCCGCCTGACCTGTGCGGGGGATGGGGGGACCTCAAGGTGGAGGATCATGTCGTCCTCGTTGTTGCCCGCCACCCTGACGGCCCCCGTCGCCCTCATGAACGTGGCGGTGTCCTCCATCTCCGCCTGTCGGCAGTCCTCCGAGGTTGCCCAGGGGGCTAGCTGCTCCTCGGGGAGGCTTTCCTGGGCGATGACGTAGTGCGGCTGATGGCTCTGCTGCACGAACCCGTCGCGGTAGACGAACTTGGCATTGTCGGTATTGGGGTCGAATTCGGGCGGCTCGTTCCTGAATCCCCTCCGTGCCTTGGCCTCCGCGGAAACGGACGCGGCCTTGGCCTCCCCCTCCGCATGGTCGGGGCCTGTCGTCGACGTCGCCGAAGGCTTGGCGTACTTGTCCTTCTTCATCTCGCGGAGCAGCTTGTCGACGTATACCTGGGTGTCCACGGGCTTGCTCACGTTCGTGACCTGGGACGGGTCGAACACGACGAACTCCATGTCCGTGAGTGCGGCTATGTCGGTGTAGACGAGCCCGTCGTGGCCCGCCCGCTGCGCCAGGCGCGCCACGGAGCGATCCACCCTGGCCCATTCCTCCTGCGTCTGGGGCGGGCCCGTGTCGTCGGAGAGGGCCTTGTCGAGGTCCTCCATCCCGGGAAGGTCGGTCAGCCTCCTGGTGGCGTCCCATTGGTCCTCCGCCACCAGCGGGTTCGCCATGCGCAGCGTCGCCACGACGTAGTGCGTCCCGTATTCGGGGGCGGGATCCTCCGAGAAGAACGCCCCTCCCTCCCCCCATTTTATCCGCCCGTCGGCCCCCGTGACGTGGTATCCCCTGAAGACGGCGGGCACCCCGGTGTGGAACTGCCCCTTGTCGTACTTGAAGGCCGTCATCGTCCTCCACGCCTTCGGGGCCGCCCTCCATCCGTAGCCTCCCTTCTTCCATGCCACGATGACGGGGTGGACGCCCTCCTTCAGGCGAATCTCCCGCTCCTCCTCCCCCGTGGCAGGGTCCATGTTGGCCTCGAACGTGCCTTCCCAGTCTATGTCGTCCTTCCCCACCCTCGCCTGCAGGAGGATTTCCTCCGTCCCCGGGCCGAAGCTTCCCCAATGGGCCTCGGCGGAGTTCTCGTCCCACGACCAGAAGATTCCGATCTTCTTGGGATTGACGGCCTTCCTTCCTCCGACCAGGGACAGCATCCGGTAGACGGTCAGGGGGAACGTCCATCTCCCGTGCTGGCGCAGCAGCTCGTCGTAGCGGCCCCTGAGGTGCTCCTCGGCGTTCCCGTAGACCCACTTTGCCTGCTCCTCCTCGGGAAGGGCGTCGAACTTCCTCACTTCGTCTTCCTCGTACGGCTCCCACTGGTCCCACGAGTCCACGTCCCGCACCATCCCCTCGATGCCGCCGTGCTGGCGCTTCCACTCCTCCCATGACGGCATCCCCTCCATGGCCCCCGCCGTCTTCGGGTAGAGCACGCCCTCGTCGATGTAGTATTCCTCGTCGTCCCCGCTTCCTTCCTCCCCCTCCTCCGGGTCGGTGAGTGGCCTGTCGGCCTCCCTGACGTACCCCTCCGGCGTCATGGCCCACATCGCGTCCTCGGTCAGCCTCGTCCACTGCCTGCCGTCCCAGACCTGCAGCCGGGCGGCGGGGATGCTCCTCTCGGTGAAGAAGGCGTCGGCGACGGCGTCGCCCGTCCCCACCTCGTCGGGCTGGACCTTCAGGCGCTTTGCCTCCTTGGTGCGGAGGACCACGGGGACGAGGCCTTCCTCGACCGGGCTGTCGGAATTGTGGTACGCCCAATCGACCGCCCGCTGGTACCAGAAGCCCACCCCGCGCCACTCGGTCAGGAAGCTCCTTCCCTTCGTATGCCAGCCATAGAGCCCCCCGATGCTCGCCGGGTGGCCTGTTTCGAGCCCGAGCCAGATGATGTCCTCCAGCCGGTTGAAGTAGGTCACGTGGTAGAGCCAGTC
>Ga0116119_1000816_pt1 | contig 15899 bp, 17 predicted proteins | sample June2015DPH_11_1_2_FD_89791 | JGI IMG/M metagenome (GOLD analysis project Ga0116119, IMG submission 89791) | Peatland microbial communities from SPRUCE experiment site at the Marcell Experimental Forest, Minnesota, USA - June2015DPH_11_100 | ecosystem: Environmental > Terrestrial > Soil >...
TGACATCATAGCTATCTGAGATTTTGACAGGCATTTTTCCCCTCCTTCCGTAAAACCGGCAGCTCAACTATCATACCACACACATTTCAGCGTTGCGGTAAAATAATAGCCGGTTATCACATTTAATTCAGGAGGTCACTTGAGGCATGACGAAATCGACGGCCGGGATTGTTTATAAAGAGCTATTGAAGAGCAAGACTGTGGCCCTGGTCATGGAGCACGAATTGCGCGGCGTCACGCCGGAGATGCTGGACTGGTGGTGGGATGACATGGAGCTTATAGGAGGTCGGTATGACAAAGAGTAAATCAAAATTTGGTAGAGTTCTGGACAAGTATGATGAATTTTCTTTGAATGTAGCTGCTGAATTTTTTATAAAACATAATATGCCGGAACTAGAAAATAGACTCAAATTCGAATATGCACCGGACTATGGTGGAATAAGACCAATACGTAATATTTTGATCGATTTATTACAAATGGATCATCATAAATTTATCAAATTCTATGAAGATATATATATAAACAGAGATGTACCGCACTACGAATTGGCAATCGGAATGGATACGATAGTCCTTGCGTCAATAGCCATTATCGCTACATTTCTATCTCCAATTGTTGGAAGTGAATATGATAGATGGAGGAGAAAAGCTAAAAAAGATAATGATATCTTCTCCGCAGAAGATTTAAAAGAACTTCTGGATTTATTCAAATACCTGATTCGAGCCTTAGCACTTAGGGACGCCTATTACAACTGTGAGATATCCCGGAGCGAATTCCGTAAATTAAAACAATTGCTTGAATATCAGCCGACTGATACAGGAAAAAATGCAACAGATACTATAGGCAAGATTGATGAAATTTGGCGAAATTTCAATATAAACAAAATTTTTAGTTTTGGCGATAAATTGTTTAAAGAACTCTCAGTAATTGCAGCCGAGGAAATTCGAAGGCCTATTAAAAAAGGAATTATATTAGAAATACGAAGAAATAAAGTGCGTTTTACATTGCATGGAGTTGGAGTGAGCCCCGGATATGCCCACGGACTTATTACGGAGATACATTCTCCAGATGATATCGGGAAAATAAAAAAAGGAGATATCGGAGTATTTGACTACTATAATCCCGATCTAGCGCACGCATTAACAAATTGTGCGGGGTCAATTGGGCTCTTTAGGTGCGGTGGTCGATTAGGACATCTTGCGATAGTATCTAGAGAAATAGGTATACCTTGTATTGTGGGTGTAACTCAAAATCCTTATCTAGAGGATGCAACCGAAGTAACTATGATTGTTGATGGCAGAATAAGCAAGATAGTAATTTATGGGCAAACAAATTAATATTGTCAGGCAGATTAAATAGTCCATCCGACTAATTTTTAATGTGTTTATCTTCTATAGGTAGAATAGACGCTAATTCATCTTCGATATCGACACCGTACTTTACAGCTAACTGGCCAATATGAATTCCAAACACTGCTCGGAGCTCTCCGAGAGCGGCAAATACTTCGTAATCTCTAGAATAAAATCCGCGCCTATTTGGATCACCTATGTAGTTCAAATATTTCCGGCAAGCCGCCCTCATTGCACGGAGATGGGGTGAAATATTGGTATCATCGTTCAAGTTCTTAAGAAGATCAGTAAGTTCTTTGCGAATCTCTAGTATTGACTGATTTACAAACATAGGAGTTTCGATATTATACGCATTATATAATGCTCTTCGATCCTCCAGGAAGACCACTAATTTTCTAACGATTTCACGATCCGTTTCAGGAGGATTCCAAGAAATTCCAAAAACTGGTGTCGAGATTCCCGTAAGACTTTTTATTATCTTTTTAAATGATATTTTCATTTTAACTACCAAAATAATTCGTCATTTCAATAATACTAAGTTTTACTCCAGCTTCCTCTTTTTGTGCGGCCTTATGTTTAGTGGCTATAACTTCTACGATTATACCATCTTGGCCTTTGGCTTCAGATAATATTGTCTGGTTCAAGGCATCAAATAACCGTTTTAATAGATTATCCAGATCTGGTCCAAATGGATGATCTTTAGGATATTTTTCAGCGGGTAGGATAAATACTATATGTGCCATAGAGGGTTTCTTGATTTTAGGAAAGTCCCGTGTATTGATTACGATTGTTTCGGTCCAAATTTTAGGACCGGTCAAATCACCTTTAACTTTCCACTGTCCGTAAGGGATCCCTTTAATAAAAATATCAATATACATTCTTCTGCATCTTTCCTCCCGTATTAACTTTCACCTAACTGTAAAGTATGCTGTCTGAATAGCTGTTTTCCCATTGCAAGTTGCTTTAATTTGTATTTGCCAGGTTCCTGGGGTCGTTTTGGATCCAACTTTCCATGTCCATGTAACTTTACCTGTGCTATCAGCAGTTTTACTATTCAAACCATTGGCTTTACTAGGGCCAGATTTATAATTTACAGTTATACTACACTCTGCACTTGGCACAGTTTGAATAACTACTGTTGCATTCGAGTCTGCCAAAACTGGCGAAGTAACCGAAACGATTTGCAGATCTATTTGATTGGCCGGACTAACAGATCGTGAAGTGTTTTGCTCGGGTAAACTTGGGGTTAGAGATGATGTCTTTGGAACTGATTTGTCTGAGGGCAATTGAGTTGGTGAAGTTGCATTAGGTGGCTGTGGCTCTGGAACAGAAGATGAATTAGCACAACCTGTAGGAAATACTGATACCAAAATACAGAGAAATACGATAACCAGCCTTGTATGCATCCAGCATCCCTACCCCTACCAGCTTATCTCTTAAGACTGGCAATCGTCAATAGTTACAAGAAAAAGTCATCGTAAGCGGTGTGGTTTAGCCTACGGCTTGATAATGACCTTAACCGACTGATCGGCCTTGGTTTGTATTTCGAAGGCTTCCATGGTCTGATCAAGCGGGAATTCGTGGGAAATCATGGGTTTGACCCTGACCTTGCCGTCGGCCATCAGCTTTAAGGCGTCCCTGATATCCTTGCTGGCCGACTGTTTGCCCGGCGAGAAGGAGCTTATCAGGCTGAGCTGCTTGTGAATTATATGGTTCATATTCAGCGGCACGTCCTTCTCGAAGAGACCCACCAGAACAATCCGCCCACCCGTGCGTGTCATCTCGACTGCCTGCTGCAAGACGATGGGCACGCCCGAGCATTCCATGACAATATCAGCACAGCCGCCGTGCTTGCCGCTGAAGCTGCGTCCGCTGCCCGTCAGCTCGATCACCTTCTTCAGAAGGTCCTCCTTGGAAGCATTGATGACCACGTCTGCACCCAGCTCTTGCGCCAGCTTGAGGCGCTTTTCCGAAACATCCGAGACTATCACTTTGGATACGTAAAGCTTCATCACCTGCATCACCGCCAGTCCGATAGTTCCCAGGCCCGTGACCACGGCCGTCTCAAACTTTTGCGGTCTGGCCTGCTTGACCCATTTATAGGCGCCGGTGACCGGGTCAAGGAAGGAAGCCTCCGCGTAACTGAGATTATCAGGAATCTTAAAGACGTTAGCCCCCAGGTTGGCATATGGCACGTAAGCATATTCCGCATAGCCGCCGTTACGGCTGTACCCCATCAGCATGTGGCGCTGGTTTTTAACGCACAACCACCACTGGCCGGACTTGCACTTCTCGCATTCGCCACACGGCCTGTGACCGCCGGTCGGACACCACTGCGGCTGTCCCCGTGTGCACCAGAAGCATTTGCCGCAGGCGCCTGAGATGTCAAACTGGCCGTACATCATGGGCGCCACCCGGTCGCCAACATTGATACCTTTGACCTTCTTTCCGACCTCCACCACCTCACCCGCCACCTCATGCCCCATGACGAAGCCCGGACGGCTGAATATACCCTCCTTATATGAGTGCAGGTCCGATCCGCAGATGCCGGCGGCCTTGACCTTAATCAAAATGTCGGTGGGCTCTATTTTGGGGTCTTCAATATTTTCAATCCTGAAATCTTTCGCCCCGTAAAATACGGCTGCTTTCATGATGTGACCTCCTTTGTTATTCATAGAATTATACACCCTCACCCTGCCCTCTCCCTCAGAGTAGGGTCGTGCATAATATTATGTCAATGCTCCCCCCTTTATCAGTGGTCTTTGCCTCAATAGTGCCACTTGCCCCAAAAGTGGGCGAGTTGCCCCAGAAGTCGAGAAAGGAGGTACTGCCATCGTCATACCAGTCAATATCATTGCCCATTGTAGCGGGTGGTAAAATTGTAGTATGGGTATGGATTACGGGGCTGTGTTGGCTATCGCTTTCAAAGATACGACTTTCTTGGTGCTGGCATGGATTGGATGCATTACCCTCATTACCGATGTTATTGCGGGTATTCTCACTATATGGCATCGCAAGAGTTGGGAGCCACTTGTGAAATACCTTGTATTGATTATTCCTAGTGCACTATTTATAGCTTCGGTTATAGCAATAGGTATTATGTTGCCACAACGTATCTATGCAATAGAGGAAGCTCGAATGGCTGATAATTGGACTAGAACAATATCGTTAATAAATAGTAATCCGTCGTCACTATCCAATATAGCTGATCCCTATAAGGAACTAATTAAAACGGCCACAGGAATGATAATAGTATATACACAATCTGATGAAGATATCGAAACCCACAATTTTGTGCAAGGAGGATTACTAGCTTTCGTAAAAGGACAACAACCATTGCTAACTATATATGCCTCAGATAGTTACATACATCAAACAGAGCATGGTACGGTGGAATATAAGGGCAATTTCGGTATGGATATTAATGATCCTATTACGCTACATGATGTTTTATTTTTAAAACAGGCAGAATATGTTCAAATACAATTTGCAGCAATGCCAAAAGTTTCTCATATAACAGGAGGCAAGGCAGTAGTGCTGATTAATGGCACAATACCAGTTGAAATACCAGTATTTGAACAATCTATTACTGATGGGCGCATACTGAGTAGCCCACTTGACCAATGCTTCGCAAATTTCAAGTGAGTTTTATCTTAAGTGCTATCGCAATTAGCTAGTTACTTGATACAATTTTATCTGGGGAAACAACCCCAGCTTGATCCTCTGCTGACAATTGTTGATAGCATCGGTCAGCGGCTTGATGTGCCATTTTGAGATTGCGTATTGTCTCATCCATATATTGTATTGTAGGCCACCTGTTTTTTGCTATATGTATCCCTCCTCCTAGCACCATTTCCTCAGGGCCTTGCAAATCAGCAGCCCTTATTACATCGGGAAGACTTCTAAGGCCAGACGCAGCGTTTTTTATGAGTTCAGAAAGATTCTTGAATTGTGATAGGGCGTCTTCTAATTTTTTCTTGGCATCCAAATACTGGCGTACAGGGTCTTGAACCATTATTAAACCTCCCAAGCGAAGATTACACCAGTATAGCAGAAGTGTCAAAAAGACAAGTATCCACGTTCTTTTTATTGAGGGGTTAATATTAAAGTGATTTGGGCCGTATTTGAAAAGTTTTAGAGTCTTGTTCTACCTGATCGGGTGCAAAACATTCACCGCAAATAGGACACACATAATCTCCTGTATGCGCACCTAGATAATATTCTCTACAAAGTTTGTCAGGGTGAGTACAGACGGGATTACCTTTTGCAGCCCACATAGCTCGGAGTTTTAATACTTCTTTCATTTGAATGTTCATATCTCTTGCCCTAGCCTCAACTAAAGAATAGAATTGCTATGAGTTTTTATTGAAATCAGAGATAATGCGCTCTGCTTCTTTAATTGCAGCCCTTTTTTCACTTTCAGCGACCAGTTTCTCGGATTTGATATATGTATCATTTACCTCGCTTTCAGAGATACACAAATATCTTGCGAGTTCCTTCGCAGAATATTTCATATCAACTAGATATGTCTTTATAATCTCATTCAGCAGGGTTGGTTTTTCTTTGGGTACATCAATCTCAGATGGTTCACGCATTCTATAACCAGCTTTCCCCATCTGTGTCCAAAGGCTTTTGGCACGTCTTGGCGTTATTTCACCTAAATCCGATGCACGTTTCAATAACGCAGCCATCGATACTTTCCAATACTGTTTTAAAGTGGCTAGTTTTTCTAGTGAAAGATTTGTCAGATAAGGACGTATTTCTTTCTCTGGCATAAGCAATTCAGACGCAAATTCATCAGCCTGACGTTCAATATCGGTATCAACATAACCATGGTGCATTATCATATGACCAACTTCATGACTTAATGTGAAGCGAACCCGATCAGCCGGACTAAATTTATTAACAAAGAATAGAGGTGGCATCATGGGTTGCCAATGACTGATGGCATCAATGCTGGTACTCTTGAAATCAAAGGAAATGATAATACCCCTAGCATCTTCAATGGCCTCAACAAGATTCTGCATTGGCCCCTTGGGTAAGTGCCATGCGGCCCTGACGACACGGGCAATATCAGGTGCTTGGGGTGCACCTTCAAACTCATCTAGGTCAATCTGTTTAATACCCACTGCACCTATATTTACTCCAAGTAGTAGTCTTTGTATATGGAGGCTCCTAATGGCAATTTGGGCGTAAACGGTACTCAACAGTTTGTTTTGAACACTCTGGCGCTTTCTATGGAAAAGTTCACTTATGCCAGGCCCATAAACTTTATCCTGCTGAAAAAAGAAATCTGGCGGATAACCTAATGCCTGCGATAATTTAGCCAAGTCATCATTCTGAACACCCCGAAGCCCACCTTCTACACGTGAAAGCCATCCTTGTGTCACGTTTAGTTTACTCGCTAAATCCTGTTGCGTTAATCCACGCGATTCCCTAGCGACAATTATCATACGTGCATTGGGATGATTTACTTGAACCATCTATATAGTCCTTAACAATTTATTTTTATTAAGAATCTTGGATATCTTTAGGGAACACACGCCTGTGGTCACGGTCACTAGTACCCGTAGTCTGTTCCTGTGCAATTGTTGGTGATTTCAATATAGATATTTTTAATTCCCACTCATTATGCTTACCATTGGGACAGGTTATATATATGTCCTTGTTCGTTTGCGTGGCATTCCTCCATACATAACCTGCAATAATATGAGTGGCTTCGTAAGGCATCTCAGGCAGCGGAATATCTACTTGGTTAATGAGATCAAGCATTTGATGAGTCGGGATATAAGAAGGACGTAAGCTGCAATCGAATTTTTTGAATCTTAGTTTGAATTTATCTTCAATATACACACAAAACGGACGGCGCTCAGGATTAAAGTGTATCCCTCGCATATTAGTCAATTCCTTTATGGCATTAAATACTATGAAGTCATTTATAATACTAGCCTTGGTTCTTTTGGTGAATTTGGATCGTTCCAAACTACCCATGCGATTGTACTCATTTATAGCCCCAGTAATACAGAACTCTATTTTTTCCAGAAACGGTTGGAGTAGTTGATCAGCTTCATCCTTGGTTATTAACATCTTGACCCTCCAAGGATAGTATAGATGATAACAATAATAGTGTCAAATATGACAGAAATTATGCCACTTTATATCTGGTTATTGGAATTTAGAGTGATTTGACTGAGCAGCTGGGACATACTTTCTCATCTTCCAAAACCGTGAATCTCTCACCACAATTTTGGCAAGTTCTTAAGAGCACATGTGAACAAGTTTCCTTGATACCAATTTTATCTGAAGTACCAATCATTATCTTATTTAGGAATTTCATAAAATAGTTGGTGGCAGTACTATCGGGAGTTAGTTGAACACTGACGATATTTTTACTAGCAGCAATCTTTCTTGCTCCTTCTTGGAGTCCTAATGGACTAACAATAATTCCACCATCAGCACCAGTATCCATAATTCGATAAGCTAAGCCTCCCATTTGCTCTTGACTCTGTTTCGATTTTGTATATCTCCGACATTCGATAATAATAAAACCTTCGTTCCTTTCTTTAATGCCCTTAGCATCGATTTCCCATAAATTACCTGAGCCGTGGCCTTGTATTTTTTGTTTCCCCTCGATTTTTTCTAGACCGAGTTGATTACCACATTGACTTAACAAATATACAGCGACTTCTTCGTATGATTTCCAATTCGTTTGCATGATCGGTAAGCTTCATTATATCAGGTACATGGCAATTGGATTTTCTCAGGATATAAGTCCTAGTGCCTTCATTTTCTCTTCACGATACTCTAGAATAAAACTACACATTGGGGGCAAGTCATTAATCTTTTTTACGACTCCCCAAACCAGGTAACAATAAAGCCAAGCATACAAGCAGTCAAGCACATCAACCTCTAGTTTCAAAGTCTTATGTAGAAGCCAAGGTTTATGTATCACCTGAATACGATCAAAACGGATGAAGCTTTCCTTGAAGAAAGGCGAGGCGCTTTCAGGCAGATAGAAAAAGGTATTATAAACGTAGCTTTTCACCCTCTCAGCAAAATCAGCAGAGTATCCGATTTTCTCTTGCCCTCCTCCAAAAGAATAGATTGGTGCTACCAAGAAGCAGTCATCGCCTTGACGCGTTTTATCTTTCCAACAATCTGCGGCTTGCGATAAAATAACAACTGGCCTCATTTTCGATTTAACCAAAGCGACTCGCTCATCTGACTTCATTTTCAAGGGATAAACAGGTGTTTGCTGTGTATTGAAACCACTTTCGTCGCACATAACAACTTCATAGCTATAATTGCAGGCCTTGCTATCATACTTGCTCGATAGAATAGGCATGGGTTTGTCAGTAATTAGAAAGAGCGACGGCGCATCAAATAATTGTCCAGGCTGATACCATTTCTGGTAGATACCCGTCAACTGAATATAGTATTTGTTGATAAAGTCTAGCAACTTACCGCGAAATCATTCCTGTTGATTCGAGAGAGATATTTCAGCTTCTTTTTGGATGGTAACACCGCCCAAGAATGGCAGACATTGGAGAACATTATCCTCAGCATTCATAGTACTCATCGCTTGAAAATAAACTTCATCATATGGCGGTGGGTGCCAAGTCACAATTCGAGATGCTAGTTCTCGTATTGATTTATATTTTTGGGCTAATTCTGCGTGTGTCGCTTCACTCAACACGGCAGTGTGGGTCACCGCCTCTACGGGGGGAGGAGGAAGAACGAAAGAGAAGTCCAATAAGTCACCCCTTGAAGCTTGTGCCATTGGTTCAGTCTCGTAATAGACGTAGTCAAGTAGACTGTATAAGTTCTGTCCTCCCCATTCATCAACTGTTGTATTGATCAAAATTCGAAGGGCGGTCGGCATTGTACTAGCATCTTCAGGGCCTTTTCCCTTGTATAAAAATGCTTTGTGCTGCTTGCCGGTAGTTATTTCTTGCTCGTCTATGTCAAGCTTTTTAAGTAGCGGCTCAATCTCCACTGCATAAGGGCCATAATGCAAAAATCTCCATTGCAGTCCAGAGATGATCTTACGATAGTATCTGAAGTACTCGACATCCACCAAATAAAGCAGTTTGGCTACTTGTGTTCTCGTGGGCGTTATCTCTTGTTCGTTAAGACGCCTAACAATGTACTCGACAAGAGTGCCGACGATAGGGTTCATCACTGATGCTTATTCTCAAGACAGAAAGAGAAGATTGATACTAGTATAACAGGTGTGTCAACCCACGTGTCTCACACAATCTCTGACATTGCTCACCAAGCCGGATTGCACTTTGACCAAAGCTACGGCTTGCATGGTCAATACCGATAGTGTTGCATGCAGATTTATCATAGTGAAACCCCTGAAGCAATGGCTCTCTAGTCGTCGAGTTTGCTTCAATCTGGAAAACACTCGTTCCGCTGCCGACCGCTTATGATAGGCTTGAGTCCATTCCTCAGAGCCACGCAGTATGCGGTAACCATAGTCCCGATATATGTAACCGTCTTTGATCCACTTTGTTTTAAGCCCGCATTCTTGGGATAGTGGGCACCCTGTCTTGCCCGATCTTGCCGGACACGCATACTGCGTCCCCTTGTCCTTGTGGTGCCATAGCCTCGTCAACTGAAGCCCACCAATGCATTTTGGTGTCTGTGATGAGTCATCCATAATTACTTGTGATACCTTGGAATAGACCCGCTTAGGGATTACTGGCGAAGCATCAAATTCCTCGGCTATTTGCTGATAGTTCTTCGTACTATCATAACCTTTGTCAGCGGTTACTATCTCTGGCTTGAACCAAGGAAGCCGACGGGAAGTCTCTCTAAGCAACGGTAATATGTATTCGGTATCGGAAATCTTAGCGGATGTGAGTATAGTGCAAATAGGCATTTCGCTGTTGGTGTCAATAACGGCATGCAGCTTATATCCGAAAGACCAGTCTTTCTTACTGGAGCCACCCTTGGCGATCCAATCAGCCTCGGCATCTGAAACGGGTTTCTTATCTGGATTGCTATGGCTCCGCACCGGCGTTGAATCTACTGCTAATACTTTCCCGTAATCCGGCAAAGCTGATTTCAAACAGGAACTCAGGATATCAAGATATTTATTGAGCGTGTCCTGGTGTTTGGTGAGTTTCTTGTTGAATCGACTGAATGTACTGCGATGCGGTATGTTATTGGGGTTGAGACCGCATGTTACTGCTAATATAGGGTCTTCTTGCAAACGGCGAACAATCGCTGCCGTACTTTTCAGTCCAAGATAGTAGCTAGCCAGTATTGCTCTCAAAAGCGATTCCGGATGGTAATAATTGGGACGACCTGCCACGCCAACAAGATGGGTTTTAGCATCTTCCATCTCGGCCAGCAGACTGTGATATGGGATGACGGAAAATATTCTTTCCAGTTCTGCGGTAATGGGAGACTTGGCCTCTCGGACTTGATCGTTTTTTGCTTGACTATTGAGGCCTTTTCCGCTATCATAGACGATAGATAAGGGGTTCGTCACAGTTCTCCTTAGCTAGCTCCCAAAGCCCTGCAAGGCTTTGGGAGCGCTTCTTTTTAACTCACTTTCTGTTCTTTCTCGGTCTTCCTCTCGGCGTTTTACTCACGGGGACATTCCATAGTGGGCTGTGGCAGTTGGGACATGCTCCTGGTCTCGGCGTTCTAGGAATCCACTTGTAGCCACAACGTTTACATGTGTAGGTTACCAATCTCGGCATTTCGACCTCCTCTGTTACTGCTTTTTCTTTAAATTCGTTTAACATTGGCGTAATTATTTTAACTTATTATTGATTACAATACATATTATAGACAATATATTTTGATTTGTCAATACCTTTTCGGTAAATATTTTCTCTTGTAACAAATACAATGTCCATAATATAATGGGCATGGGTTAGTAAGTGAAGAAAGAAGAAGTGGATTTGAATAGCGGCGACAATAACGGGCAGTTCTCTTCAGAAGCCGAACTACTGGCAAAGGAAATATGTCGTGTGGCAGAGAAAGCAACTAATGAAGAAGAACTGCGAATTGGAATAGAAAAGCTGCTTGAACCCACTACACGGAAGTTGGGGATTCTGGTACAACCACGTTACGAAAAGCAGATTAGGCGAAGTGTGTTAACCGCTCCTGGACGAGTTGATGCCCTTTATGGGCAGGCCATTATTGAATATGAGCCACCTGGGAAGCTAAGTACCCAATCTGGGTTGTCTTCCACAAGGAAACAACTGGAGCGATACCTTCGGGGAATTGCCAGTACAAGTCATCAGCATGACGCAGCTCTCAGGCGGATGGCTGGCATTGGCCTGGACGGTTATAGCATATTTTTCCTTCGATATCGGGGTGACAAAGCCCACTTAAGTGAAGAGAAAAGAAAAAAACCTGTGTCAACTCAATTGGCTTTAATGGAAGAGCAACCAGCAGTCGGCGTCTTCTCAATGATTGGGCCGTACCCAGTTACAGCGGAGAGCGTATCAGAATTCTTGCTTCATCTTCGTGCGCTTAAACGTCGCCCCCTCACCGCGGATGAACTTGCAAAGGAGTTTGGCCCAAGCGGAGAGATGGCGCACGAATTGGTCAATACGTTATTGACCAGGCTCACTGCATGCCTCAATACACCAAAAGATAAGTTTCCAAGGATCAAAATGCTATACAAGGAATGGCAACGCATTTTGGGAATCGTGTACGGTCAGGAAATCAACAAAACTCATAAAGGTTCTCAAGCTTTGGCAAAGCTCTATCACTTAGATGATTTAACGGATATCAAGCCACTTCTATTTGCAGTCCACACGTACTATGCACTGTTCATGAAATTGTTGGCTGGGGAACTACTTTCATTACAGCAGGGTTCACTCTTAGCCTCAATAGCAGAACAACTGCCTGCTCTAAATGGTACATTGCTGAAGAAAAGAATAGAACAACTAGAACAGGGCAGTTGGTTTGAAGCACAAGGTATACGGAACTTCCTGGAAGCTGACTTTTTTGGATGGTATCTATCTGGATGGACTTCAGACATCGAATCGTCAATCCGCAAACTGGCGAGAGTTTTGGCTCAATTTGAACCAGCTACTGCTACACTTGCCCCAGAAGCCACGAGAGACCTGCTAAAAGAACTCTATGAAGACTTGATTCCCAGGGAATTACGTCATGATCTAGGTGAATACTCTACACCTGATTGGTTGGCCGAATTGGTATTGGATGAAGTTGGATATGTTGGCGATCCTAATCTACGTCTTCTTGACCCTGCGTGTGGGTCAGGAACGTTTCTTATTCTAGCTATTCGCCGCTTGCTGGATTATGCTCGTGATTCGCTAACGTGGCGTGCCAACGGTGACAGAATGCTGGTTGATTACATTTCTGAGAATATAGTTGGCTTCGATTTGAACCCCTTAGCCGTTATTGCAGCACGTACTAATTACCTATTAGCGATTGGGCCTTTGGTAAGACATATGGAGGGAAAGGATATTCCCATATATCTTTGTGACTCCATCTTGACTCCTCAAAGCCAACGGAGACATAAGAGACCAATCGAACATCAAAAAGACATCGCAGTTCCCTCCACGCAAAAGGATTTTTGGATTCCAGAGGAACTAGTCGATAATAGTCAAGTTGGAATCCTATGCCACTTGATAGAAGATTGCCTAGACTCTAAATACAGTGCAGCCGATTTCATATCGCGGTGCAAACGAGAAATTGGATGGAAAATATCACTTACGGAAACATCTCTCATCAAACTTTACGAAAAGATATCGGAGCTTAAAAATCAGGATCGGAATGGTGTTTGGACTAACATTATCAAAAATTCATTTGCACCTGTGTTCTGTTCAACAAGCCCCTTCGATTTTGTCATCGGTAATCCTCCTTGGATAAACTGGGTCAATTTGTCCGACGAGTATAGGGAGGCGACGGAAAAAATATGGAAGGAATATGGCCTTTGGCCTAAGTATGTATTAGGAGCAGTATCAGACTTCTCAAAGCTTTTTACTTATGTTGCGGCAGATTCTTACTTGAAGAAACATGGTAGATTTGGCTTTGTTATAACTCAGACTGTCTTCAAAACTACTAGTGGAGCAGAGTTTCGTCAATTCAAATTACCGGACAATGAATGTCTGGGCATTACCAAGGTACACGATCTGTCTAAAGTAAAGCCATTCGAGGGAGCTACAAATAGAACTGCGGTGTTTACATTCAAGAAAGGCGAGAAGATAAATTATCCTGTCAGTTATATGGTATGGAGAAAGAAGAAACGTGGGTCGCTTTCCTCCAACGCATCCCTACAGGACATATTGAAAGATGTGCAGCTTGATTCCCATGTAGCGACACCTGTTTTGGGTAAAGACACCCCTAGTCCATGGCTTACGGCAAAAGCAACTATAATTGATAGCCTGGTCAAGGTCATAGGAAAATCTGAATATAAGAGCTATATGGGAATCCATAGCTATGGTGCTAATGCGGTCTATTTTCTATCCGTACAAGATGGCGAGCTAAATGGCCGCCTTATTTCGATCAAGAACGTTACGGACGGAGCAAGACAGGCATACGAGGTTCAGCAGATAACAAAGCGCATTGAACCAGCACTGGTCTATCCTCTGCTTAGAGGCCGAGATGTAGATTACTGGCAGGCATCTCCCAGCAATCATGTTCTAGTCCCTCATTATCAGGATGGGTCACCTATAGGTGAGACCGAACTTAAAGTTGAATTTCATGAGACATACAGGTATCTGATGGGGTTCCATGATTTCCTTTGTGATAGAAGCGAACATAAGCGGCGTGGTGGAAAAGGGGAATGGTACAGATTATTTAGCGTATATCCCGAAACCTTTTGCCCGTGGAAGGTTGTATGGCGTGAGCAGTCACGTTTTCTTACATGCGCTGTTGTATCCAGTTTGTCTGGAAAAGTCATAATCCCTGATCATAAGTTGATGTTTATTCCTTGCTCCTCAGAAGAAGAAGCCCATTATATTTGTGCATTACTATCTTCTGTGATAGCCCAAGCAGTAATCAAATCCTGTACCATCGAAACCAGTATCTCTACGCAGATTCAGAACTATGTGAAAGTGCCCAAGTTTGATATATCTTGTGATCTGCATCGTAATCTATCACAATTATCAAAAAAAGCACATGCTCATTCTGGTCACGGATTAGACGAAGACATCAAATTAATCAAAAATGAGATTAATCTGAGATCGGCGGAGTTATGGGGTCTGTCAGAAAGCAATGTAATGGAGATTCAAAAGGATTTGGAAAACGACAGTTAATACTAGCTAAACCCTTACCTTTTTTCTCTAATAATCCCATATCATTGTCCATACAGCCGAAGAGAACCTTAGATTTGTAAGTATTGACATAACATTATGCACGACGCTACTCAGAGGAAGAGGGTTATTTATTTCTAAGAGGGGCTTTATAGCCCCTCTTCAACGCCCTCGACCCGGTCAGGTGAGGTTTTACAATACAAAATCCCTCTCGCCTATATGTTGGAATTTGGTCTTTGGAATTTCCCCGCAGGGGTTTTAGCTGTATTCACAGCCCTTGAGCAGGGCCGCCTTGTTCAGCTCAAGCTGGCGCTTGTCTTTAGAGAGAATATGGTTTAATACTCTGATAATGCTGGTGGTGGTCACCACCTGCGAATTGGCTATGATGGCGCCCAGCGCCACCAGGTTGCCGACCGACTCGTCGCCGACCTCCTTGGCCGCCTCAACCGTGGGCACGTAGACCGCCTTGATATCACGGCGCGAGGTCTTGTTCTTGATCAACGATTCATTGACAACCAGCAAGCCGCCCGTCTTGACGGCCGGCTCGAGTATCTTCATGGCCGCCGGATTCATGGCCACCGCGATATCGGGATGCGCGATGAAGATGGAACCTATCCTTTCATCGGAGAGGTTAACGAAGCAGGTGCACATGCCGCCGCGCTTCTCGCCGCTGTAATAAGGCAGCCAGGATACTTCTTTGCCCGAATGAAAGGCGGACTCCATGAGAAGCCTGCCGATGAAGAGCACGCCCTGGCCTCCGAACCCCGATACGGTTATCTCCCAGCTCAACCCTTCACCGCCTTCTTCAAAGCCTCCACCTCCGGTATACATTTGAACTCTCCCAGGGGAAACTGCGGAATCATGTTGTCGGCCATCCACTGCCGGGCCTTGACCGGCTCGACCTTCCAGTTGATGGGACACATAGACAGGACCTCTACAAAGGAAAGACCCAGACCGGCAAGCTGCGCCCTGAAGGCCAGCTCAATGGCTTTCCTGGCCTTCCTGACATTGGCCGGGTTGTGCAGGGACACCCTGGTTATATATGAAGGACCGTCCAGCGTGGCCAGCATCTCGCTCATCCTTATGGGGTAGCCGGACTGCTCAACCGTACGTCCCCCGGTGGTAGAAGCCGAATACATGCCGATCAGTGTGGTGGGGGCAAGTTGACCGCCCGTCATGCCGTAGGTGGCATTATTGGCAAAGATAACCGTGATCTTCTCGCCCCGTGCTGCAGCGTGAACGATCTCCGCCGTGCCGATGGACGCCAGGTCGCCATCGCCCTGCAGTGTGAAGGGGAAA